>FMJZ01000868.1_pt1 | contig 21147 bp, 17 predicted proteins | sample 1987881 | NCBI WGS metagenome assembly FMJZ01 (sample SAMEA4378227, study PRJEB15110) | soil metagenome | biome: soil; feature: Field; material: Soil | place: India | collected 2015-03-11 | depth 0 m
CTTTCCCAAAGCCCAGTTGATTGAAGCGGAACGGCAAGCGAAAGGGGAGCGGCCAATTTGGCAGATTGGACGAATCGGGATTTTCAAACCATCCCTGAACTTGATGTTTGGATTAGACTTGCAAGGGGGCTCACGCATTGTCCTTCAGTGCCGAAGAGCCGAGTTCGTTTTTGAACTTGACAAACCTATTGACCCGAAGCAACGAGAAGCAGCGAGAGAGACTATAACGGCAGCCCTTGAAGGGAAAGGGTTAGAAAACTTTGATGTGTTGGTTGAAGAGACTGGGAAAGTTGTCTTCATCCGCTCCCAAGCGACGGCAAGGGAAGCGGAAAGTCAAGTCCGCCTGATAGAGACAACACTCCGTTCCCTTTACGGCGGTGCTAAAGAACTGAAAGAGAGGCGACAATTCTTCCCCCTGGACGCTTCAAAGGTCAACACTGTCCGAGAGATTGTTGAACGGAGAGTGAACCGATATGGGGTCTCTGAGCCTCAAGTTTATGTTGAAGGAACAGACAGAGTTGTTGTTGAGATGCCAGGTGTCCGCAACCCGGAGGAGGCGCTTCGGCTCATCGGCGAAATGGGTGAACTTGAATTCAGAAGTGTCCCAGATAAATACCGTGTTGAGGCTGAAACGACCCCAACGGGGACGAAAGAGCGAGTCATCTTTCGCGACGCTCAAGGAAAGGAAGTGCCTCAGTATCAGGTTTACGCCGAATCAACTTTGGTTGTCAAGGGGACTGAGTTGAGCCCACCAACCGTTGTTGGTTACGATCAATTCGGTCGCCCAGAAGTTCACCTAACTTTGAACCGTGAAGGCGCTCGCAAATTTGCCGACTTCACCCGCCGAAATGTCGGTAAACACTTGGCAATTTGGTATGACCGAGAATGCATAAGTGCTCCCGTTGTGCAAGAACCCATTTTAGACGGTCGTGCCCGCATCACTGGGATCGGCTCTTTTGAAGAAGCGAACTTGTTGAAGGTTATCTTGGATGCTGGTGCATTGCCTGTCCCCGTCTCCGTCTTATGGCGACAAAGCATATCGCCGACCTTAGGCATTGATACAATTCACAAAAGCATCAATGCTGGAATATTGGCTGCAATTTTGATTGCTGCTTTCATGATTGGTTACTACCGTTTACCCGGAGTGCTTGCCTGTGTCGCTTTGGCAATTTACTTCCTGATCGTGCTTGCAGTCATGAGCCTTCAATTCGGGGATTGGCGACCTGTGCTGACCTTGCCGGGTATTGTTGGTCTGATTGTTTCTTTGGGAATGGCTGTTGATGTCAATGTCATCAGTTTTGAGAGACTGAAGGAAGAATTGAGGGCTAAACGACCTTTGCGAACCGCAGTTGAATTAGCCTTTGACCGCTCTTGGACAGCGATTTTTGATGCCCATGTGACTGTTTTGATTGCAGCAGTAGTTCTTTACTATTTCGGCACAGGTCCAGTCAAAGGTTTCGCCACAACTTTGACCATTGGTACTCTTGCTAACTTGTTCAGCGCTTTCTTTTCCGTTCGTGGCATGATGGAATGGGTTGTCAGAACAAAACTCGGAGAACGAGTAAGTTGGTTACAGACTTTTGCGGACATACCGGCAATTCAACGACTAATTGCCGTTCAGCGATAGCTTTGCAGAAAAATCGTCACAATTGGAGGGCGGTTCTTCTGAACCACCAAAAATTCGCTACAGTTAGAGGGCAGATCTCTTGAACCGCCATTCGGCACTTCAGAGAAGCGCCCTCCGAAAGACACCGAAAAAAGAAAAAATCAGCATGGGAAAAACAAACCGTCACATCAGGGAATGCGTTTTCTGAAGGAAGGGATGAAAATGCAAGCGACCGAGCGATTTGACATTGTTGGCAAAACGAGATTGTGGTTGGGAGTCACTGTTGCCGTCACATTCTTCAGTTTGGTGGGGCTGATCGTTCGTGGGTTCAATTTGGGCTTGGATTTCACGGGCGGTGCCCTGTATCAGTTCAAATTCCCCGAAAAAGTGGCAACGACCATGAGGGAAGAGGCTAAACTCGCAGGAGAGGTTCGTTCGTTGCTTAGGAACCTAAACTTGCCATCCCAACCTGTCATCCAAATCGCTGAAGGCGATTCCCTGCTGATTCGTGTGAAAATGCAAAGCGAGAGAGAAAGCGAAAGGTGGAGAGTAGAGATTTTCCGAACGCTACGACAAAAATATCCGAAACTTGAAGAGGCTGGGACCGAGTTTATAGGTTCTGTAGTTGGTGGCGAATTGACAAGAGCGGCTATTTGGGCAACTATCTTCGGCTTGCTAACCGTGTCTTTGTTCATTTGGTTTCGTTACCAAATCTTGGGAGCAGGTTGGCTCTTTTCACTAGGAGCGTTGGTAGCGTTAGCACACGATGTCTTAGTCCTTGTCGGTTTCACTGCTTGGTCGCAAATTGAAGTTAACAGTTCCTTCATCGCTGCCCTCTTGACAGTTGCTGGCTATTCGGTGCAGGACACAGTTATCATTTACGACCGGATCCGGGAGAACTTGAAGGTCCGTCGCGGCTGGGCTTTAGAGCGAATTGTCAACTACAGTTTGATTGAGACAATGCCTCGTTCTATCAACACATCCTTAACGACAGTGCTTGCTCTGTGGTCAATTCTGTTGATTGGAGGAGTTGCCGTTAAGCCGTTAGCGTTCTCGCTTTTCGTTGGCATCACTGCAGGAACTTACTCGTCTATTTTCGTTGCTGCTCCTTTTGTCTTGATGATGCAGCGGTGGTGGGAATCGAAGATGGCTCAGAAGCGTCCCGCTGCTGCTCCTGTCCGTCGCCCAATCGCCGAACAGCGTCCCATCTTGCGCGTAACAACTTCTTCAGAGGAGACAGAAATTCCAGAGGCAAGGGAAGCAGCGGAGAAGAAAACACCTTCGCCGACGGGAAGCATCCTTCGCCCCAGCACAACCTCACCTGCGCGACGAAAACCCAGAAAAAAGCGACGAAGGTAAAAATCATTGGATGAAGAGGTGGAAAAGATGCACTCTCAAAGACCCGATGGTCGCGCACCAGACCAAATGCGTCCCATCAAATTGGTTCGTGGCTGGCATAAATTTGCTGAAGGTTCATGCCTGATTGAAGTTGGCAATACCCGCTTGCTTTGCACCGCTTCTGTCCTTGACAGAGTCCCCCCTTTCTTGAAAGGCACAAACACTGGTTGGATTACTGCCGAATACGGGATGTTACCAAGAGCAACTCATACCAGAAACGAACGGGAAGCGAGGTTGGGACGACAAGATAGCCGTTCAATTGAAATTCAACGGTTGATCGGGCGTTGCTTGCGAGCAGCCGTTGACCTTCCTGCCCTTGGGGAACGAACAATCGTCATTGACTGTGATGTCCTGCAAGGGGACGGTGGAACTCGCGTCGCAGCCATAACTGGCGGTTTCGTCGCTTTAGCAGAAGCTTTGTGGAAGATGCAACAGGAAGGTCTGTTCAAAAAGTTGCCCATTTACGGTTGCCTCGCAGCCGTCAGTATCGGAATTGTCAACAGGCAGTTGCTTCTTGATTTGAATTACGATGAAGATTCAAGAGCCAGCGTTGACATGAATGTCGCAATGTTAGAGGACGGTCGTCTCGTTGAAATTCAAGCGACCGCAGAAGGAGAGGCTTTCACGAAAGAGCAATTTGACCAATTGCTCTCCCTTGCCCAGAAAGGCATCCGACAGTTGATTGCGCTCCAGAAGAAAGTTCTGGAAGGAATTTTGTGAGGCTTTACAGTGCTAAATGGTAGAAGTTAAGGGAAGAAAAAATCGTCGCATCAGAGGGCGGCTCTCCTGAGCCGCCGAAAAAGGGCGCGAAAAACATAACGGTGCTTCAGGAAACGCACCTTCTGAAAAACACTGAAAAGAAAATCGGCACTTTGGAGAAGCGCCCCCAAGATCTGCTGAAGAAAATTGGCTCATCGGGAGATGAGTATCCTGAGAGTTTGAGAGTAAATCCCTTCCCTACCCTATCAGCCGTTCCAACCCAACAGCACGGGATGCTTTTAGCAAAACCAAATCTTCCGGCAGCAAGAACTTTCTCCAGTTTTCCTTCGCAGCCTCAAAGGTTTCAAACTTGACGATTCTTTCCTTTGAAATCCCGCAACTTTCTGCGCCTTCAGCGATAGCAAATGCGTTTTCGCCAACGACGATTAGCAAATCAACAGTCTCAGCGGCAACTTGTCCAACTTCATAGTGCCCCTGCTGATGAAACTCTCCCAGTTCCAACATTTCGCCCAGCACTGCAACCTTGCGCTTTACTGGTAAAGCTTTTAAGGTTCTCAACGCAGCCTTGACAGAATCTGGATTAGCGTTATAAGCGTCATTGATGACCCAGCAGCCGGGTGGGTCAAGCCATTGGCGCTGCAGGCGCATTTTCGGCGGTTGGAACTTCCTAAGCCCTTCAACAGCAATATCCCAATCAATGTCAAGAGCCTTAGCAACCGCAAGGGCAGCCAGAGCATTGCGGGCATTGTGTTCACCCAAAACAGGCAACTTGATGCTGACCGTCCGCATCCCATCTGTTGCCGAAAACACAGTCCCTTCCATGTCAACTTGGCAGTTTAATCCCTTCACATTTGCGTTTGGAGAAAACCCGAAGGAGATAATTTCGCCTTTGGCTCGTTCCCTCAAAAAGGCAAAGAAATCGTCATCGGCAGGCAAAACCGAAACTTCAGCGTAATCCCTCCCTCTCTCCCCCATGCCCCAATCTCCCAAAATCTCCGCTTTCGCTTCAGCGATTCCTTGTCTTGAGCCGAGCAAACCGATGTGGGCAGTGCCGATATTGGTGATCACCGCGACATCTGGCGGTGCAATTCGGCAAAGGTATCTGATGTCGCCTTTTTTGCGCATAGCGTATTCAAGCACAAAGGCAGAGTGTTCAGGTTTTGCTTGCAGAATTGTCAATGGCACACCAACCTCATTGTTAAAACTTTCCGGCGAAACGACGGTTGGCATTACAGATTGGATGATGCTGGCTATCATCATCTTCGTTGTGGTTTTTCCGCTGCTTCCCGTGACAGCGATGACCTGAAAATTTCCGTTAGCGGACTTCAAGTGATTGAGGTAACTGGCTGCAAGATCCCCTAAAGCTCGGAGTGTGTCAGCCACGACGATCTGGGGAACAGGCAAAGGTAGTTGGTGAGCGACGAGGACTGCAACTGCTCCTTTCTGGAATGCTTCAGCAGCAAAGTCATGTCCGTCAAACCGTTCACCTTTCAAAGCGACAAATAAATCCTCTTGACAAATTCCCCTGCTATCGGTGCTTACCCCAGAGACTTGCTCATTGCCTTTTGAGTTCACTAACCTTCCTTTCGTCCACTGAGCGATTAAATGCAACGGCAACGGAATCATCTTGTCATCACCCAAATCCATTATAGATCAACGAAGCCAAGTTAAGGCAAACTATCTGATGTCACGAAAAAGCATGGAGGTAGAAGGACATGGCGCAAAGCGAAATGGGAACGGGACAATTTTCAAATTGGGCACCAATCGGGCGAATTACCCTTTTCGTCATCTTGGCGACCTTGACGGGTTTGTTCTGTGTGATTATGGGCATAGCAATCGCTTGGGCTTGGATTTCCCTTGAACATGAAATGCCCTTGGAATTTTCTCGCCTACCGCCTAAACACCGATTCGCTATATTGGCTACGGTCATCACTGTTTCGTATCCGCCATTGACTCTCTTGACTTTTGCTTTCATGCACAGAGTAACTCAAGGCTCGCTTGAATCGTTTGGGTTGGTTCGCGAAAATTGGGCAAGGGACTTAACGCTGGGCATCTTATCTGGTGCAGCCTTCGTGGGTGGCGTGTTCGCATTTTACGCCTTGACAAATTTAGTTCGGTTTGAGCCATCCCATCAAGTTAACTGGAGGTATTGGCTCATTCTGAGTTTGTGGTTGTGCCCGCTCATCGGCTTGACAGAAGAGTTAATCTTCCGCGGTTACTTGCTGAGCGAGGCTGAAAGTTGGAGGGGGAAAAAGTTCGCTATCGCCTTCACCAGTATACTTTTCTGGCTTGTTCATTTGGGACAGGGCAATGTCCACGAACCCTTAGGCATTGCAGGGACATTGACTTTAAGCGTCACTTTCGCTCTCATGAGATACTTCACGGGAGGGCTTTGGTTTCCAATTGGATTTCACGCTGGCTATAATTGGTTGGCTTTAAGTTTCGGCGGCGACACCGGTTTGGGTTTCCCAACGCTGATAGACTTCAAACCAAATGTCAACCCTTGGTTGATCGGGCCGTCGGGACACATCGGGTTGCTGGATTTGGTGTTCTACATTCTCCTGCTCTTGGGTGTTAGGTTTTTGATGCCAAGGTTCTGGCGAAAAAGTGAGACTACAAAGGACATCCCCTTTTCGGGCTAAAGACTTCACCTTGAAACGACGCGGAGTTTTCGGTCTTGAAGAGGCAAGTTGACAGGAATGTTGCCTGCGCGATGCGATGCGTGGAAGGCTATGCCTATCTCCAACGCCGCACGACCATCATAGCCACTTGAAATCGGTTGCCTGTCCTGCTCAATTGCGCCAATTAGGTCTTGCAAAGCTGCATGCATTGGTGGAGTGAAGCGAGGCGAATTCGGGTAGTATTCCCTTCGGAGCAAGTATCGTGGTCGGAACTGGTAAGCAGGTCGTTGCGGGTCTGGAGGGTAAACATCAGTGTAAACCTCAACTTGAATTCCGTCTTTGAAAGTGTCAATGCGGATAACGCCATTTGTGCCATGAAGTTCAAAGGTGAAACCTTGTCCGCCGCCGACATCAGCGAAAGCGAAAACACTATTTCGGAAATGAACGATGCCGTAACCGCCCGGGTCGCTTGGATGATCGTCACGAACCCAACCGCAAACCCAATCTGCATCTCCAGCAAAATAGCGCATGATGTCCCAAAGGTGAGTGCCATTGTGCAAAAGCCATGTCCACATTGTCCCATGAATGCGAACTAAATCGCCAATCGTACTGTTCTCAAGCAGCTCTTTCGCCCGTTGGTATGTTGGATGGTATCGGCGTGGATGGTTGACTAAAAGTTTTGTCCCCGCCTTCTCACAGGCTGCAATCATGGCATCGGCTTCCTCAAGAGATGTTGCCATCGCCTTTTCGCAAATGATGCCTTTAACCCCTGCCTCGGCAGCAGCAATGACAATTTGGGCTTTCATATCTGTGTGAGTGCAAACACTGACGATGTCAAGTTTCTCCTTCGCAAACATTTCCCGAAAGTCAGTGTAGCCACGAACCTCCCACAATCCAGTTCTTTGATAGAACCGCTCAAGGCTTTCCTTAGTTCTGGCACAAACGGCGACAATTTGGGTTTTGGGATTGGCGAGGTAAGCGGAGACATGAGTTGTTGGCAGCAACTCGTAATTTGTCAACCAGCGCAAGGGAGCTTCATCGTCAATCGTCAACGCCTTTCTTCCCAAACCCATAACGCCAACCCGATACATTGGTTTCCACCTCCGTTCCGAAGAATATAGCACTTTCTGTCAAGGGTGCAGTGTGACTTTTATTGCACCGAGCCGTCCAGCATGAAGTGCAGTTTGAACAGCCTGTCGCCATTGAATTAGCGGGAAGCGGTGGGTGACGAAGCCTTTGAAAAGAGATGGGTTTCCCTTCAGCAGTTGCAATGCCAACTCAAAGGTCCGCACCTTCATGCCTTGCCAATCTTCAACGCCATATGCGTAAGTTCCGACCACGCGAATTTCTTTGAACCAAATGCTTGTCCAGTTGACTTTTGGCTCTGATGGCATTCCGACTACAGCGAGGACGCCGTTGGCGCGCGTCCATCTGACAGCATCTTCCAAAGAACCTTCACTGCCAACGCAGTCAAACACGATGTCAAATCCACCGAGAACTGTCGGCTTACCCAATTCAGGTTGCAAAACTTTTGCGTTTGTCAAATCAATCAGTTGCTTGTAAGTTTGATTGTCCTTTGAGACGACTTTGTTTGCTCCCAACTTTATCGCCCAGTCCTTTTGATGCGGGTATTTTGCCACAGCCACAATTTGCGATGGCGATTTGTTCAAAGAAAGCTCTAAAACCCGCAACGCAACAATTGTCAGCAACCCCATAGTCCCACAACCGAGAACGAGAACGGTTCTCGGTTCAGTTGCTGACGATGTGATTGCTCTCAAAACGGCGTGCAAAGCACAACTGAAGGGTTCTGTCAAGACAGCGACATCGTCGTCAAGTTCGTCAGGAACGCTAAAGAGTTGCCATTCATGAGCGACGAGTTCATCGCTCCAACCCCCTCCTGTATCTCGGCAATAACCTGTTTGGACTCCTGCATTGATGACACCATCAGTTAATCGTTCGCAGCAAGCGTAGTTGCCTTCCGCACAACGAGGACACAGGGGTTCAATCTCCCGCACGAAGCAACTTAACGCTGGCTCAATGACTACTCGGTCACCTATGCGAACTTTTTTCACTGCGTTGCCAACTTCCACAACCTCGCCGACAATTTCGTGCCCGAAGGTGAAAGGGGTTGAAGTCAGTGGGGAGAGCAGCAATGAATTTTCAGCCGTTATGACAGCCAAGTCGCTCCCGCAAATGCCGCTTAACAATGGACGAATGCGAACCCAATGAGGTGACGGCAATTTGGGAGGCTCAACATCTCTCAAAACCACCATGCCCAAAGGGCTTGTCGCAATTGGTAACCAATTTCCAAGCAGTTTAACCGCAATGAACCTCCACACGCTTTTGCGAAACTGAACGGCTCTCATAAACTCACCTCAGTGGTTTGGAAATTTTGTAGGGATGTTGTCCTGAACAACCAACCTGCAGTTTGTTTGCAACATTCTTTCCAGTCCAAAAAGCCGAGCAATAAACAACGACACGGCAATTATGGCGCACAAAACGACGAACCAATCACCGAAACGGGTGTAGGGAGTTTGAAAGTTGGATTGATTGAAACTACGAGCGGCAACCCGCCCTTTGAGCACCGTTGCTTTCCCCAAAGGCGCCTCCGCTACAACATCACCATTGCAGTCAATTAATTGAGAAAGCCCCTTTGTGTCTGCCTTGACAATGGAAACCCTGTTTTCAGCAGCCCGGATTGGAAGGAAAACAGCGTGGAGATGATGCAGTAAAAATCCGACGACAACTGGATCGTGATTTGGAACAGCAATCACTTTAGCCCCTTGCCTTGCCAGTTCACGCACGATGTCTGGGAACACGGTGTCAAAGCAAATTGCAATGCCAAGCCCTTCTCTTGCTTTCACTTCGTGCCCTTTACGATATCGCCACCGTTCTGCTCCAAACAAATGCACTTTGTGGTAGCGCAAAATTTCCTCTCCTTTGCTGCTCATTAGAACAGCCGAATTGTAAGGCGGGTCGGTTTCTTCCAATCCTACCACGATGAACGAATCGTGAACACTTGCTTCTTTGAGAATTCGCCTCAATTGTCTCCGCAAGGAAGGAGTTTCTTGACCCAGCGAAAGTTCGGGCAAAACGATTAAGGAAGGTAAATCCCTCGTTTGGGAATTGAGCACTGACCTCAACATTATCAAAGGGTCTTCTGTCTCATTTTGGATGGCGGCGACAAATAAGTGGAGACCTTTGACCTGCGCGACAAATGGAAACTGAAGGGCTGACAACAGCAGCACGACAATGACTGTGACGATTGTTACCAAGTTCCTTCGTCGGTTCGTAACAGTTTCCGCTATGGCTGCCGAAACGAACCAAACAAACCAAGATATGCCCCAGATTCCCGTGAAAGAAGCGATGGACAAGACGAGGAATCGCAGATTGGCTTGGGTAACTGCTAAGTGGATGGGAATGGGAAGGAGAAAAGTCAACCTTTCGGCAATGATACCCAACGCAGTTATGCCAAAGGCCCAAACTGAACCGCGCCAAAACCTGCTTTGCCACATTTTACCAGCCACTGTGGCGACGACCCCTACCACCAAAGCGAGGTTAAAAAATGGCGCTAAAGTGATCAGCCAGATTTCAAAATCGGTTGGGTAAACTGCCCCTTGTGCCTCAGATATGCGAATTCCAAATGCGATGGGAAGGACCGATGATGAAAGTCCCCAAATAGTTGCTATCAAAAACCTTTGTTCCCAACGCAACTGTCTCATGTTGGCGATGAGAAGTAAAGCGAGTCCGAGATACGCAAAGGGACTCAGCCGACAAGGTGGAATTGAAGCGCCGAACAATAGTCCCCCAATCAGAGCCAATACAAAAACTTGCATCCTTCGCCACCGTCCCGCTACTCGGTTAACTGCCTTGATGCATCGCTAAAATTCTGTCTGCCTGCTCCCTCACATCCAAATTTGTGCTGCTTTTGGGGAAAAGTCAATGCCTGTCAAGGGTAGGCTTTTTGCATCGGTTGAAAGCCAACCAGATGTAAGGGTGTTCCGTTAAGCCGTGAGGTTGATTGTTGCGCTACATTTTTGCACGATTTCAAAATTGAGGGCGAGGTGATAGGAATGGTAAACTTGATTGTTCGCGGTCTGTTAACTGACCCATTGGCTCAAATCATCATCGCCACCTTGCTCGGCGGTATTGGTCAAGCTTTGATCAAATACGGGGTAACAAACACCGAGGTTGGTGGGGGGGTGGTGTCAATGGCTTTGAGGTTGATGTTATCGCCGGGCGTTCTGGCTGGGTTATTTGCTTATGCGATTTCGTCGGTTTTCTATGTCATGGTTGTGAGAGCAAAGGGGTTGAGTTTTGCTTACCCGTTTGTCGCAGTGAATCAAGTCATCGTGTTTTTGTTGGCGTGGCTCCTCTTCCGCGAAGCCATCCCCCTTTTAAGGGTCGCTGGTTTAGTTTTTGTGTGTCTTGGGGTTACGCTAATAGCATTGAGCAAGTAAAATTGAACCTTAACCTTTGTGTGGAAGGTGAAAAGAGATGGACGGGACTCTGAGTAATCGCTTCTTCTGGATTTGGTCAGTTGGGTCTCTTGTTGTCTATGTTGGGGCAATTTTGGTTGTTGTGCTTGCTTGTGTCGCTTACGCAGGGGTGGGCAAAATTGTTGCTGCCATTTTCTCCGAAGAACTTAGCTTCTCAACAAAATTGTCTATTGCTACCGCAACCATAAGCACCGTGCTCAGTTTACTCATCGGTGTTCCAGCTTCATATGCATTGGCTCAATACCGAGGCAGGTTCAAAACTTTGGTTGACACGCTTCTTGATTTACCCATTGTGATGCCTCCGATCGCCCTTGGTGTTGCTTTGTTGGTTTTCTTTTCCCAATTCCCGTCCCCAAGTGCTTCTATTGACAAGTGGTTGCAAACTCTTGGTAAGCCAATCGTTTTTGAGGTGCCCGCGATTGTTATCGCCCAGTTCGCCGTTGTTTCTGGATATGCCTTGCGCATTTTGAAGGCAGCCTTTGAAAGTCAAGACCCCCGCCTCAGAGAAGTCGCTCGCACCCTCGGTTTGTCCCATTGGCAAACTTTCCTTTGGATTGAATTGCCCCAATCAGCAACCAGTTTGCTGGCAGCAACGATTCTGTTGTGGGCAAGGGCAATGGGAGAATTTGGCGCCACCGTCGTGTTGGCAGGTGCATCGCCGGGCAAAACCGATGTTCTGCCCATCGCAATTTTTCTCGCCCTCAACCGTGCCGAAGTTGACAAAGCCTTAGCAGCATCGGCTGTGCTCATTGTTGTTGCTGTCACTGCATTGTTCTTGTTTCGTCAACTTGTTCACCGCACAGTCTAATCACCTGTCGCCACGCTACTGGAGGTGAGGGGAAGAATGGACTTGGTTGATTTGATTTTTGTCAAGGCGACTGGTGGAAGTCAAATTTTACAAGGTTTGCTTGGTGGCGTCATCATAACGATGATGAATACCTTCGGCGCTTTACTCGTGCTCCTTTGGCGTAACCCTTCAGAACGGTTCCTTAACACTTCCCTCGGCTTCGCTGCTGGAGTTATGCTAACTGCCAGTTTCACAAGCCTGATTTTGCCAGGAATTGAACAAGGCGGCTTCTTACCAACCTTCATAGGCGTTCTGTTGGGTGCAATTGCCCTTGACCTTGCTGACCATCTAATCCCTCACACCCACGCCGTTTTGGGCTACGAAGGTTTGGCTTCGTCCAGAATCAAAGCCGTTTGGCTCTTCATCATCGCTATAACGATACACAACGCACCAGAAGGACTCGCCGTCGGCGTGGGATTCGGGTCAGGAGACCTCACTAATGCGCTGAAATTGATGTTGGCAATCGGGATCCAGAACATTCCAGAAGGCTTATCGGTTTCAGTGTCCGCTTTGAGCGCTGGCATGGGTGCTCACTTTTACGCTTGCTTCGTCGGCATCAGGGCAGGTTTGATTGAAATACCTTTGGCGTTACTTGGCGCTTGGGCTATCCATGTCGCAAAACCTATGTTGCCTTACGCAATGGGTTTCGCTGCAGGCGCGATGCTTTATGTCATCAGCGACGAAATTGTCCCTGAAACCCACCGAAAAGGTCATGAAAGATGGTCAACCTTTGGTACAATTTTAGGTGTGCTCGTAATGCTCTACCTTGATGTCGCGCTTGGATGATAGGAGCAAGGAAGCAAATTGTAAAGAGGTGAGGAACAGTGGGTTTGTGGGCTGAGCAAATGTTAGAAAAGTTGTCTCCGCAAGAACTGGTGGGACAGTTGGTTTTGTCAGGGGTTGGCGACAGGCGAGACGAGATTCTTAAACTTGCGGAGGAAGGGAAAATCGGAGCACTAATCTTTTACGGCAAAGACATGCCCAACCCTCAAAGCGCCGCTCAACTTGCAAACGAATTTCAACGACGAAGCAAAATCCCAGTTTTGATCGCCGCAGATTTTGAGGCAGGAACTGGCTTCATAATGAGGGGCGGAACAAAGTTGCCCTCCAACATGGCAATTGGTGCAACTAGCTCAACGGAGTTAGCAAAAAAGTGCGGTGAGGTGACCGCAAAGGAGGCTCGTGCTGTCGGAGTCCACTGGATTTTCGCTCCCGTAGTTGATGTGAATGTCAACCCAGAAAACCCAATCATTAACATCCGAAGTTTTGGAAGCGACCCAGATGAAGTTTCAAGGCTTGCGGTTGCTTGGACTAGCGGGTGTCAAAGCAACGGCTGTTTGGCAACGGTGAAGCATTTCCCAGGTCATGGCGATACAAGTGAAGATTCGCACCACGTCATGCCCGTCGTTCCTCACGACATGGAGCGGATGTGGCAAGTGGAACTCAAGCCATTTCAAGCAACTATCAATGCTGGCGTTGCAACTATCATGACCGCCCATATCCACTTCCCAGCAATTGACCCAACTCCAGATCTTCCAGCAACATTGTCTCGCAAGATCTTGACAGAATTGCTGAGGGAACGGATGGGTTTTAAGGGGGTTGTGGTCACCGATGCAATGGCGATGCATGCCATCAAACTCAATTTCAACATGGACGAGGCTGTCGTAATGGCTGTCAATGCTGGAGCGGATATCATCATTGCCGATGACGCCCCTTCAACTTACAAAGCACTTTGGAGCGCTTTGCAAGATGGGAAGTTGTCAATGGAACGGGTTCGTGAAGCGGCGAAACGGATTTTAGAGGCGAAAGAATGGTGTGGACTGCACGAACAAAAATTTGTGAACGAAACGAAGGTGAGCGAAATTGTTGCTTGCCCCGAGCATCAAGAAGTAGCCCGTTTGGTGGCGGAAAATTCGGTCACGGTGCTTAGAAACGAAGGGATTTTGCCATTACCACCTCAAACTCGGTTGTTCGCTGTCATAGCGGAAATTCAACTTTGGACAGGAGAGAAGCCATCGGACGAATTAGCAGAATCGCTTAGAAGGACTTTCCCTAACTCAACTGTCCAATTCGTTTCCCGCAACCCAACACTTGAGGAGATTGAAACGGTTGTTCGCCGATTAACAGAATCGCCCCACGATGCTGCTATACTTTGCATCTTCCCGAGAGCGGAAGCATATCGCCCCGAAAGCGCCCTTGCTGGTGGAGGAATGTTAGCGTTGGCTGAGAAATTGTCCAGCAAGTTGCCACTTGCAGTTGCTTCCTATGGAAGCCCATACCCCCTTGCGAGATTTTCAACCTCAAAAGCGCTTTTGTGTGCATACAGCGATTGCCCAGCATCGCTTCAGGCTGGCGTGAAAGTTTTGGCTGGGAAATTGGAAGCGAGAGGGAAGTTACCGGTAAAGCTGCAAATTAATCCAAATTCATCGTCAGAATCGCCAATCGGGCTTTGAAGGAGTTGCTACAATATTGCCAGACCAGAAAAACTTGCTGTTGAGGTGATGAGTGTGCGTCTGTCGCAAATGTTGTTTGTCAGTCTAAGGGAAGTCCCTGCAGAAGCGGAATTAATTAGCCATCAATTGCTTTTGCGTGCATGTTTCATTCGCAAACTGGCGGCAGGATTTTACACTTATTTGCCTCTTGCTTGGAGAAGTTTGCTCAAAATCATCAACATTGTCCGTGAAGAGATGAACCGCGCTGGTGCTCAAGAGGTCCTAATGCCCTTCATGCATCCCGCTGAACTTTGGCAGGAATCGGGACGATGGGACGAATATGGAGACTTGCTGATGAAGTTGCAAGACAGACAAGGTCGGTGGTTCTGTCTCGGTCCGACACATGAGGAACCCATCACCGACTTGGCACGGCAAATCATTAAATCCTACCGCCAATTGCCAATCAACCTCTACCAAATCGGCACTAAGTTCCGAGACGAATTAAGACCGAGAGGTGGTCTAATTCGCGCCCGCGAGTTCATCATGAAGGATGCTTACAGTTTTGACCGAGATGAGGAAGGAATGGAGCGAAGTTTTGAAGCGATGCGACAAGCCTACATACTAGCCTTCAAGAGGTGCGGGCTACCTTTCGTTATCGTTGAGGCTGAGGCGGGGGCAATTGGAGGGACGGAAAATTTGGAATTTATGGTCACTGCCGAAAGCGGAGAAGACCGTTTGCTCCGCTGCTCCAAATGCGGCTACGCAGCAAACCGAGAACGAGCAGAACGAAGACCACCAGATGGGTTTGAAGAAGCACTGAAGGAAACAAAAAGCAATGGTAAACCTTTGCAGAAAGTCTTGACACCAAATCAACGAACGGTTGAGGAAGTCTCTTCGTTTCTGAATGTGCAACCAAGCCAGTTAGTCAAAACGCTGATTTATGTCGCTGATGGTGAAATCGTCGCAGCCTTGATTCGTGGCGACCATGAACTCAATGAATCAAAACTGTCAAGAATTCTTGGCAAAAAAGTGATGATGGCGGATGCAGCGACGATTGAGAACTTGACAAATGCACCTGTCGGTTTCAGCGGTCCTATCGGGCTCAAGGAGAAAGGGGTGAAACTTATCGCCGATTACGACATCGCTTTCTTGAGCAATTTTGTGGTTGGAGCAAACGAGGCGGATGCTCACTTCATCAACACAAACTGGGGGCGTGACTTTCCCATTGACCAGTTTGCAGACCTGAGATTTGCCGACAAAGGAGACGGCTGTCCCCGATGCGACAGAACTTTGGAAATGCTCAATGCAATAGAAATCGGGCACATATTTAAACTCGGCACAAGATACAGCGAACCAATGGGGGCAACTTTCGTTGATGAAGATGGCAGAGAAAAATTCTTCCTGATGGGCTGCTACGGTATCGGGATTTCTCGTATCCTTTCAACCATCGTTGAAGTGAGCCACGATGAGGACGGAATAATCTTCCCAATTTCAATTGCACCTTTTGAAGCGTGGGTCTTGCCCATTGAAAATGAAGGCGATTTGAGGGAGGTTGCGGAGCAAATTTACTCGGACTTACAAGCGGGTGGAGTTGAAACCATCATTGACGACCGAGATGAACGGGCAGGCGTCAAGTTCAAGGACATGGATTTGGTCGGCGTGCCAATTCAAGTCATCGTCGGCAGAACCGTTCGTGAACGAGGCGAAGTTGAGGTTCGTTTGAGGAGAAACCGTTCAGAACCAAAATATGTCCCTATCGCTCAGGTCGTCAAAACGGTTCAGGATTTGAAGCATCAACTCTTTGAGGGACTTTTGCCTGAACCACGCTGACCCCTTCAGGCAAAGGCTTCCAATAACAAAAACTGTGCTGTGTTGAATAATAGGGTTTGGTTGGAGGGCGGCTCTCCTGAGCCAAAGAGAAGTTGCGATAGACAAGAAGGAGCGAATTGAGCATGGACAAAGTGTCTTTAATGAGCAGAGAGGAAGTTTTGAATAGGTTGAAGAGTGCAGTTGAACGAATGCTCCTTATTTGTGAGCCTGAGTTTGTTGTCTTGTTTGGCTCTTTTGCCTATGGCGAACCAGATGAGGGAAGCGATGTGGATTTGCTTGTTGTTTATCCTGACGATGTTGATGAGGTAAAGAGGCGTGAGGCAACTTCTGCTTTGCATCAAAGTTTTGGGGCAAGGTTGGAAGTTCACCCTTGCACTTTGTCACAATGGCGTGAGGCTTTGCTTAAAAGAAACTGGTTCGTGGCTGACATAACAAAACGAGGCATTTCGTTGTTTAGTCGCATTGATTGGGCGAAAGTGCTTGAAGAGGTGGAAACCCTGATGAGCCAAAGTGAAAACATCTACCCTCTGGAATGGTTGGAACGAGCAAGGAGAGACTGGCGCTTCGTAGAGGTAGCCCTAAGTGAGGGATGGACACCTGAGGCTGCGTATCATTTGCAGCAAGCTGTAGAGAAGTTTTTGAAGGCGTTTTTGTTGCATCATGGATGGAAATTGGAAAGGACGCATGATTTGGAGGAGTTGCTGAGTGAAGCGGTAAAGCACGAGCCAAACTTGAAGCGTTTTCAAGAGATGTGTCACAGGGTGAAATACTTTGTTGCTGCTCGTTATCCGGGTTTGCCGAATCCTCCCACTGAAGAAGAACTTCGGCAACAATGGTTGCCTCAGGCAAAAGAGTTGGGGAACTTCATTTGCAAAGCGCTGGGAGCAACTCACATAGCCCCTAAAGTCGGAGAAAATAACCTTGAAAAATTCACCGAGGTGACTTGACAAGATGGCAGTCAAATTCAGAGCACCGAGAGGGACAAAAGACATTTTGCCTGACGACATCCCTGAATGGCGATTGGTTGAGGAGACTTTCCGTCAATGGTGCACACGCTACGGTTACCGAGAAATCCGAACGCCGACCTTTGAGGACATGGGGCTTTTTGAACGGACAGTCGGTGAAACTTCAGACATAGTTCAAAAACAAATGTTCGCCGTAATGCCTTACGGCTATCGTCACCCCATCGGAGAAGAAGAGCGTTGGATTTTGCGCCCTGAAGGGACGGCTCCAGTGGCAAGGGCTTTGCTGGAGCACGGATTATTGCAACAGTTTCCCATTGTCAAAGTTTTTTACATTGCTCCCATCTTTCGCTACGAACGACCGCAAGCGGGAAGGTTGCGCCAGCACCACCAGTGCGGCGTTGAGGCTATCGGTTCTCCAAGTCCACTGTTGGATGTTGAAGTAATTGCTCTCGGCTTTGATTTCCTGACAAGCGTCGGTGCTGGCGGCTTTGTAATCACCCTGAACTCAATTGGATGCTTGAACGAGAATTGCCGTCCACGCTACAGGCAGGCTCTCATCGCTTACTTACAATCGCGTGAACGGGAACTGTGTGAGGATTGTCAACGGCGCCTATACACGAACCCTTTGCGTGTCCTTGACTGCAAAGAAGAAAGTTGCCAAACAATTGTCAAAGACGCACCGATGTCGGTTGATTTCCTGTGTGATGAATGTCGTGAGCACTTTGATGCTGTCAGAAAAGGTTTGGACGAATTAGGAATTGCTTGCGAAATTAACGGCCGCTTGGTTCGCGGTCTTGACTATTACACGAGGACGGTTTTTGAGTTCGTGCACCCGAAACTCGGCGCCCAAAGCACTGTCTTAGGTGGCGGACGATACGATGGCTTGATTGAAGAACTTGGTGGCAACCCAACCCCGGGCGTTGGGTTTGGGTGTGGGATTGAAAGGGTTTTGCTCGTCCGAGAAGCAAACGCACAACCCAAGCCGAAAGACGAAATTGTTGATGTTTTCATCGCTGTTGCTGCAGATGCTGCAAGGGATGCCGCATTAAAACTGCTTTACGAGTTAAGGCGTGCCGGGATTCGCACCGAGTGTGACTACCTTGACCGAAGTTTGAAGGCTCAAATGCGATACGCCGATAAACTCGGTGCTCGGTTCGTGCTGATTTTGGGAGATGAAGAGTTAAGAGAAAATGTCGTTACAGTAAGGGACATGCAGAAAAGCGAGCAGTGGAAAGAACCGAGCAACAAAATTGCTTCTTCCTTAATGGCGTTGTTGATGAACAGCTCTTAAGATGTTTCATGCCTTGTGAGGTCGTGAAGCGAAACTAACTTAGGAGGTGGAAGAAATGCGTATCGGGTTCATCACAAACGGGACGGAGCAAGATTTGCAGTTTGCGAAGGAGCATGGTTTCCCCTGCGTTGAAATCAACATTCACGACAACCTCGTTGAGTGGGAGGGGCGAAGGGAGACTTACAAGGAGTGGCTTGAGCGCTACGGAATTGAGGTCAACGCGATGGGGATTTGGGGACGAAACTTTATAAGCCCCAACGAAAGTGAGCGCGAGCATTGCTTCAACGAGTTGCGACGACACATTGAGCTCGCTTCCTTCTTCGGAGCAAAAGTGATAATGGTCGGCGGCGGTCACAATCAAGGTCAACCTGTCAGGGAGCAAGCATTGATGGCATGTGAATTGTTCCCGCCATACATTGAACTCGCCGAAAGCAAAGGCTTGAAGTTTGCTTTCTACAATTGCCATTGGACGAACCACATAACTGGACCTGAAGCATGGGACATCGTGCTTGACAAACTTCCGACCGTTGGAATTAAGTTTGATCCTTCTCATCCATTCTACGAAGGTGCAGATTACCTTCAACATGCTCGCGATTACGGTCATCGTTTCTACCATATCCACTCGAAAGGCTGTGTGAAAGTCGCAGGCAAACCTTTTGATGACCCACCTGCTGGCATGGACCAGATTGATTGGAGGAGTTTGTTCGCCATACTTTACAAGCACAACTATCAAGGTGACATCAACTTAGAACCGCACAGCCCAACTTGGCTTGGCGAAAGATACTACAAGGGTATGCTATTTAGCAAGCGTTTCTTGGAGCAATTCATCTTGTGATAGTGCAACTTTGTTTTGAGAGAAGTGAGGTGGGCAATTAATGTCGCCGAGGGAACGGGTGTTGGAAGCGATTAACCGAGGCAATCCCGACAAATGCCCGAAGGAAGCAGGGTTTACTCCTGCCGTTTACGAAGAATTCAAACGCCAAACTGGTCACACTGACCCAGCAGAATACTTTGGCATGGAAATTCGTCATGTCGGGTTCAAACTCCCGAACGAACTGCCTGACCGAAGCAGGTGGCTGAAGAAAATTCCGCCCAACACTTTTTTCGTTGACCAAGTTTATGGGACGATGGCAATCCCCGCTGGCTATTACCATTTTTGGGGCTATGTTTTCCCCCTCAAAGATGCTCAGACAGTCGCTGACATTGAATCTTATCCATTTGCCGACATCACTCGCCCTGAGTGCCATGCCCATTTGGAAGTAGATGTCAAGACTTGGCATGAAAAAGGTTATTTCGTGACGGGTTTCGCCGGGCACATTTACGAAAATGCATGGCAGTTGATGAGCATGGAGAGGTTGCTTGAAGGCATGTTGACTGAACCGAAGTTAGTTGAATGCTTGCTTGACAGAATAACTGAACTCAATTGTTTCCGTGCCCGCAGGTTGGCAGAAGCGGGGGTTGACATGTTGCAAGTTGGCGATGATGTTGGGATGCAAACGGGGATGATGATGCATCCCCATCTGTGGCGAAAATTTCTCAAGCCGAGGTTGAAACGAGTCATTGACTCGGCAAGATCAGTTAGCCCCGACTTGCCCGTTTGGTATCACAGCGATGGCAACATCATGGCAATCGTTGACGATTTGATTGAAGTTGGAGTGACAGTCCTCAATCCTATTCAACCCGAGTGCATGGATGTTGTTGAGGTCAAGCGTCGTTGGGGCGAAAAACTCGCCTTCTGGGGCACAATCGGAACTCAAAGCGTGATGCCCTTCGGAACTCCGGAAGATGTCAAGAGGGAAGTGAAGCGGATGATTGACCTGTTTGCACCTGGACTCGTCATCGCACCAACCCATGTTCTTGAGCCCGATGTTCCTTGGGAAAACATAGTTGCCTTCTTTGAAGCCGTTGAAGAGTTTGGACGATATCGTTGAGGGTGGAGGTGAGCCGAGATGGCGAAACAAACTGTCAAGCCATTTGAGTTCTGGGAAGAGACGGTGGACACGATGACCAAGCATGGGTTATTACTTTGCAGCGTAGGCGCTGACGGAAAACCTAATGTCATGGCAATTGGTTGGATGACAGGTGGGGTAATCTGGGGCAGACCGATTTTGTGCGTCTATGTCCGACCAAGCCGACACACTTATTCAAGGCTTGAAGAAGTGGGAGAATTCACTGTAAATGTTTTGCCAACCGAATTTGCAGAGGCTGTCAATTATTGTGGAACAGTTTCAGGGCGCAACAAAGACAAGTTCTCAGAAACAGGCTTGAAACCTTCACCAGCGCAAAAGGTGAAAGTCCCCATCATTGAACAAGGAATCATTCACTACGAGTGCGTTGTCGTGCACAAGAACGATGTTTTGCCGGAATTCCTCTCAAAGGAAATTGCGGAGAGTGCTTACCCTCAGGGCAACTTTCATCGGATATACTTTGGTGAGATAGTCGCTGTCTATGCTGACCTAGATAAAGTTGGTGAGTTGAGGAGATGATGGGACGAAGGTCGGCGACTTGTTAAACCGGCAAGTCGGTAGGTTGGTAAATCGGAGAGCTGCTCTCCTGAGCAGTCGAAAACAAATCGGCGCGTCAGGAGACGCACCCCCAACAGGCCGAGAAAAATCAGGGCATCAAGAAATGCACCCTCCGGAAAGTCCCAACTTGTGACGAACAACTTCTCGAACCCGTTCAGCAATTCCTAATAGTTCCTTTGCTGTCCTTTGATCCGCCCTGAAACCACGATAGCGAGGAATAACTGCATAAACAGACAGCCGTTCTAATTCAGAACGCATAGGAACTAACTCAGACAGCAAACCGCCACTCAAGTCCAAAAGTTGTGCTAAGTCATAGGTTTTCGGAAACAAGATGCTATGCTCTTCCAAAAACGCCTTCAAATACTTTTCGGCACATTGTTGAGCGTGAAAGCAAACTCCGTCCCAAAAAGGGG
>FMJZ01027354.1_pt1 | contig 21141 bp, 17 predicted proteins | sample 1987881 | NCBI WGS metagenome assembly FMJZ01 (sample SAMEA4378227, study PRJEB15110) | soil metagenome | biome: soil; feature: Field; material: Soil | place: India | collected 2015-03-11 | depth 0 m
GAATTAAAGTTGCGGTTTCTAAGTTGGAACGACATTTTTTACTTGACAAGCTACAACCACAACTTAAAAATAATTGTGCGCTAAGACATAAAACTTATAAATAATTAATTAGGGCAGGTCAACTGACCGGCCTATTTTTTTTCGAACTTGAGCTGAACTTGACGATGTGCGATAAATGATTTATGATTGTCAGATGGCAGAAAGAGTTATTGTTGCGATGAGCGGCGGTGTTGATTCTTCGGTAGCCGCCGCATTATTAAAAGAACAAGGTTACGAGGTAATTGGAATTACTCTGCGTATTTGGGATAGGACTAACCGGGAGAGTCTTCGCAGTTGTTGTGGATATAAAGCAATTACTGACGCTCAAAGAGTTTGTGCTAAATTAAAGATTCCTTTTTATCCGTTCGATTTTCGAGATATTTTTAAGAAGTGGGTTGTTGATGATTTTTGCCAAGAATATCTCAAAGGGAGAACTCCAAACCCGTGTATTCGATGTAATCAGTTTATAAAATTCCGGCTCTTAAGAGAAAAAGCCCAGGAACTGAAGGCAACGAAAATTGCTACCGGACATTATGCCCGAATTGAATATGATACTACTTACGAACGTTGGTTATTAAAAAAGGGAATTGATGAAAGAAAAGACCAATCGTATGTTTTGTACACAATGAGTCAAGAGGATTTATCCCAAGTAATTTTCCCTTTGGGAAATTTGAAGAAATCAGAAGTACGTGAACTGGCAAAGCAATTTAAGCTGCCAGTGGCAGATATGAAAGAAAGTCAGGAAATCTGTTTTATTGCGGACAATGATTATCCTAAATTTTTAATGGATACTTATAATATTAAACCGATATCAGGTAATATTCTTAACTCTCAAGGAGAAGTGATTGGTCAACATCCAGGAATTATCTATTACACGGTTGGTCAGAGAAAGCGAATTGGTGTTACAAGAAAGGTTATGCGAAGCGCCAACAAGCATAAAGAAGTTAAACCCTTATATGTAATAAGAATTGACTCCAAGCAGAATACGATTACAGTTGGAACCGAGAAAGAGGTCTATGGCAAAAAACTTTTTGCCGGTGAAGTAAATTTGATTAGCCTCGAGCAACTAAAAGAACCAATCAAAGCCCAAGCAAAAATAAGATATACCCATATTCCAGCCAATGCAAAGATATGTCCAGTTGATAAAGATAAAGTTTATATTGAATTTGATGAACCGCAATGGGCAATAACTCCAGGTCAATCGGTGGTCTTTTATGATAAGGATATTGTCATCGGTGGCGGTATAATCGAAGTACAGATTACGGATTAATCTGGGACGATACTGTATGGGCATTATCGTTAAATATAAATATTATCCGCAGAAGAATACTCGTAGAACACGTCCCGATTGACATTATGGAATATTAATCATATAATGAGATATCTTTAAATGTTAGGAGGAAACAATGTTTATTTTATGGTTACTAATTCTATCAACCATCAATGTCGAATCCAAGGTAGATTCGGTGATAGTCTTTTCTGACCGGGCAGTTATTGTCCGCAAAGCCCAGATTACGCTTAACGGCGCGGAAACGATTAAATTTTCCGAGTTGACCGGGATGCTTGATGATAATACAGTCCGAGTTAAATCTGAGGGCTTAAAAATAGGTGAAGTCCAAGTGAGACGTGGCTATATTGAGAAACCAATCGGTAGGGTCAAAATATTAAAAGATAGTGTTAAACTTTTTGAGGATAAAGTGCGAAATATTGAGAATAATCTGAAAGTTCTTGAGTCTAAAGAGCATTTTCTCAATTCTATAAAATTAGGCTCGCCGGAACTTATTAATAAAGAACTGATTACAGGAAAAATATCGCCGGATGCCTGGAGGCAGGCATTATCTTTTATGGTTGAAGAATTAACCCAAGTAAAGTCGCGCCAAATAGTGTTAACTCGAGAAAAGGAAGAGACGACGAAAAAATTAGATGCCTTACGACGGGAATTATCGGATATCCAAGCCCAAATGGAAAATCGCAAAGAAGTGATTGTTGAGGTTGAAGCGAAAAACCTGGATACTTATCCAATTGAATTGAGTTATGTGATTCCGTATGCGGTAAGTTGGAATCCGTATTATGAGTTACGTGCTGACCCTTCAACCGCTAATGTCGAGATTGGTTATTTTGCGAAAGTTAGTCAACGCACTGCAGAAGATTGGGAACGCACAAAACTAATTATTTCAACTGCGGCTCCGGCCTTAGCCGGCATTGCTCCGGAAGTTTATCCTTGGTTTGTCTCAATTGAAGAACCGAAACTGATTATTACCCAGACTGGAGTAATGAGCGAAGAAGCAATACGGTTTGCCGCACCCAAGGATGCAGCCAAAGCTGAGATTGAAGTATCAAGAATTGAAACCGGTATTTCCTTGCAATATGTGATTCCTGGACGCATTTCCTTAAAAAGTGGCGAACCGGCCAAAAAGTTCTCTCTTTATCAAGCAAAATTTCCTGCGGTGTTTGAATATTATGCTTTTCCTAAAATCCAGGAGATCGCTTTTCTCAAAGGAAAAGTAAAGAACATAAGCGATTATGTCTTTTTACGCGGTGAAGCCAATACTTATGTGGGTGGTGAATTTACGGGTAAAACTTATTTACCAACAATTGCACCTGAAGAATCTACCGAAATCAGTTTTGGCACAGATGAACGCATTAAAGTTAAACGGGAATTAGTAAAGACTTTTGTTTCTTCAACCGGTTTTTTAGGTAAAAGAGAACGCAAAGAATTCGTCTATAAAACAACGATTGAGAACTTGCGACCACGAGAAATCGAGATTGAAATTATCGAACAAGTTCCAATTTCGCAACACAAGGATGTTGAAGTAAAGACCACCAAGATCGAACCCAAAGGTTATGTTGAAGATAAAAATTTAGGGACATTTACCTGGCGACCTAAACTTAGTCCCAAACAGAAATTTCTCATCGGGCTTGAATACTATGTCGAATATCCCAAAGGTAAAATACTCACCGGGCTTTACTAAACTAATAAAAAAGATTTAGTTGGGGTCAGGAAAATTTCATACACCAAGAGTAATTAATACTAAGTTTTTAATTCTTACGGATGCTTAGAGTCTAATAAAATTTCAGCCTGGATTGACATCAACTTTTCTTCTAAACTTTGCTAAAACAATTGGATAAATCCAAAAAGAATTATCTTTCCGAGGAGTATTAACAGGTCTGTTGCGTACAAGTTTAAATATAGAGTTTAAGATAACGATTTACCGATTGATTGACACGAAGACGCATTATTATTAAGTTCTGTTGCTTACAAATTGGAATATAATCCTTAAGACGATAATATACCGATTAATTGGCAAGGGACAACTTATCATTAGGCTCTGTTGTTTACAAATTGGAATATAGTCCTTAAGACGATGATTTACCGATTAATTGGCAAAGGACGACTTATCATTAAGTTCTGTTGTTTACAAATTGGGATATACTCCTTAAGACGATGATATACCGAATTAATTGGCAAGGGATGACTTATCATTAGGTTCTGTTGTTTACAAATTGAATATAATTGGAATATAATCCTTAAGACAGTTTAATGAACATTTTTGGTTAACAGATGGGTGATTCTCTATGGGGTGTATAGAATAAATCCATACTTTTCATATGCTAAGATTAAGCTTGCATAGGGTTAGCTTCTACGCTATTCCCTGATAGGTTTTATGTATCGCTGAAGGTCTGTCTGCATTCATACCTTAAAGATTTATCTTACCAGTAAAGACACATCTTACAAAAGTTTCTTTTATGAGTTTAAGTGGTTAGATATGATTTTTCGATAGGTCGTGTATAATATTTGTGTAAGTTCAGTATTGATATATTAAAGAAAAAGATGCACATCAGCCTTGTTTAATATTTAAAAAGAGAACACTCCTAAGGAAGAAAAAACCAATTTCCACAAAAATCTCGTCGCTACCTTTTAGATACTCAGTATTGACAAATCGTTTTATATATTTATGCTATTATATAAAGGGCCCGTAGTGTAGCTTGGTTTAACACGTCGCCCTGTCACGGCGAAGATCGCCAGTTCAAATCTGGTCGGGCCCGCTTAAAAAATAAATTGGAGTAAATAAAACTATTTTGCCAGGAAAATTCTTTAACACGAGACGAATAATATTTTTAATAATTATTGGGCTTTTAGTAATAATATATATCGGCACAAAAATTACAGCTCATCGTATTGTCCGGATGAAAAAAGCCCACGCCCAAGATGAATATTTATTAATGGAAGCAGGCCGGAAATTGATAAAAGGGCTTAAGGAGAATAATGATTCTTTAGTTTATGCGCTGTTTAATGCTACATTTATTAAGGAGAACAACTACGATTCTTTTGTTTCGGTTTTAACCCAGTGGCGTGGCGGTCGAAAGATAAAAAAGATTAAAATTCAAAAGTTGTCAGTTTTAGGCCGTGGTGGTCATATCACAAGTTGGGTGACTTTTGATAATCGCGAACAGAAATTCTTGTATCAGTCTTGGATTAAGAGTAAAACAGGCTGGAAGATTTTATGGTTATCAAAATTGCTACCCCAAACTTTTGCTTATGGTATTGATGATGGTGAAGAAATCAAACAAATAAAATTGTTGGCCTTAAAAGAACTGATTCCTCGCCAGGGTATAAAACGAATTATTGTTGAGCATCCGATTCCTGAAACTATAATCATTGCCACGGCTAAGGGCACACCTAAATTATATCCCCGATTACCAAATTATGTAATTCGGGAGTGGACGCCCGAGGAGATAAAAAGGTATTATTTTAAAACCGGAGCACTATTTTTTCTGGAATTTGCTACCATTCGCATTTTAGACGATATTGCAACTTGTTATGTAGATATTAAACCGTTGTATCGTCAGATACCACGGCTTACACGAAATCGGGGATTACAATTATACTTCATAAAAGAAAACAATACTTGGTATTTTGACTCATACGGGAGTAAATGGTAATGATTGTTTTTCACCAAGGGATTAGATATTAGAATATCTCATTAAAAGAAAATAGAGATAATCTTTTAAGCAAGGAATTTATAGTAAGTCGGAAAAGATTCTCCATTGTTCGTTGTCGTTAACCAAAACTCGATACATTCGCTCACAATCATCTTTTATTAGATGCTGCAACTTGTTTAACATGACATTTTGACTACTTATACTTATAGACTTTTATCGAGCTCACTTTTAAGCAGACCCGATTCCTAATTGAATAATAAAACTTTGAGCTCTACTTTTCTTAATTTCTATTCTTTTGCCAACTTCTATTTGCAATAGACCGCGCGGGGCACTAAATCTTTCTAAATTTTTCTGCCATCTTTAGAGTAGAGATAAACATATAAAACATTATTTAGGAGGTGTGTCTGATATTTGGTGTAAAATCAGTAGTGAAATGTTAAAGAAAAAGATGTAGCGTCTGCCCTGTTTAATTATTTAAAAAGAAAAGCATACTTATGGAAGAAAAACCAATTTACACGAAAGTCTTAACACTTCCATTTAATTTCCATTCTTACGCCAAATTCTTTTTCTAATAGAGCGCACTTATTCTTTATCATTCCAATACTACTTCTATAAATTTTTGAGTAAAGACAAACATAAAAATTACTAGTTATAAATAGAATTTTAGACAAGGCGGATTTTCAGATAAGTTGTTGTTTTTTATAGGGATATTGCGTTTTGCCTTTAAAAAGGGGTACAGTTCCTTCCACGACCATCTGGGTTACTTGGGAAATAGGCGGGAAAGTAGTTTTGGAAAATAAGTTCATAAGAAATTTTGGAGTTGATTTGAGTGTTGGTTTTAGCAGAGATATAATTGTCAATTTGTGGTCAATTAGTAGAATTAATATGAATAGAGATGAGAAAATCATTCAGAAGATAGTAGTTAGGGCTAAGGTATCAGTAATTTAGAAAATCATTTTTATAAATGAAAACTGTTTGGTACTTCTGGAAAAGCAAGTAAAGAACAAAGGTTGGAGTTAAGGTGTTGGTAATTTATAAAGTCATTTATTATTATAAAGGGAAAATGTTTAACATTTTTGGGAAAGCAATTCAAAAATAATGGTCGGAGTTATCCGGTTTGCAATTTAAGAAATCACCTACTTTTATGCAGGGAAAATATTTAGAACTTTTTTAACATTAGTATAACATTTTTTGTAATTATCAACTTTTTGCCTAACCGAGATAAGTTTTATTAGATATAAGAACTCCTTACTAATGGGCCGGCAATAACTTCAGTAAATCCTAATTTTAATGCATACTCTTTATATTCTAAAAATTTTGAGGGTTTAAGATATTCTTTAACCGGTAGACATTTCTTGTTTGGTTGTAAGTATTGGCCAATAGTTAAGATATTAACCTCGGCTGCGAACAGATCATTGATGGAAGTTTTTACTTCTTGGTCCGTTTCGCCTAATCCGAGCATAAGATTACTTTTTGTGAGCAAGGATGGTTTGATTTGGCGCGCAATTTTTAGAACCTGTAATGAGCGTTGATAACTGGCTTTGGGGTCTCGAACTATTGGAGTTAGTCGGGCTACGGTTTCTAAATTATGAGCCAAGATATCGCAATCAGCATCAATAACTTTTTGAATTGCTGATGGTGCACCGAAAAAGTCTGGCACTAACACCTCAACTTTTATTTTCCGATTTATCCGTTTGATTGCGCGGACAGTTTTGGCAAATGCTTCGGCTCCACCATCAGTTAAATCATCACGGGTAACAGAAGTAATGACAACATAAGTAAGATTTAACATCTCGACTACTTTGGAAATTCTTTCGGGTTCGGTTTCATCAAGGTCACGGTTAGGATTTCCTGTTTGTACGGCACAAAATTGACATCTTCGGGTGCAGACATTGCCTAAAATCATAAATGTCATATGACGATTTTCCCAACAATGAATGCGATTCGGACAACGCCCGGAAATACAAATAGTATGTAAGTTTTCTGCTTTTAGTCTTTCTTTTACCAATTCATAATTGGGATTTCGTGGTAGTTGAACTTTTAACCAAGAGGGCTTCATACGCTTAAAATGCGAAATATCTTGGGCAATATTCATCCATTTTTGAGTCCGGCGTCGTTGGATATTGTTGTGTTTAGCCAATTAAGATATTTGTCATAACCTTGTGATATATTGATAGCAATGATTTCTGGTAATTGATAGGGATGTATTTGTCGGATGGCGGTTTCTACTTTGGGATAGAGCTTTTTGCTCGTTTTGATTAAGCAAAGATATTCTTGAGCCGATTCAAATTTATTTTCCCACACAAAGTAACTTTTAATAGGACCTAAGATTTGGACACAAGCGGAAAGCGATTTTTTAACCAATGAGCAAGCAATCTTTTCGGCATCACGCTTTTTTGCAGTTGTAGTTAAAACCAATATAAATTTAGCCATAACTATCAAATCCGAGAACTCTTTAATTTTTCTACCGTTGTGCAAAAATCAAGTAGTCTAAAGGAATTTTTTGTTTTGTAATCATTGTCCATATTTTCTCTTAGAATATCTACCATCTTTAACATAACCCCAGGACATTGATTTTGTAGTATACCCATAGCCCACACATTCATTTTGATCTAAGGCGATCACGCCGCATAAGACACCCTGATTTTTCGCATGCCGAATAGCAATATCTACTGCCTTAACCGCAGAATATTTTTTCAACAAATCTACTACTAATTAGGACAAAAACAAGCGCATAATGCCTTCTCCATGGCCGGTAGCAGCCGCGGCACCAATTGGGGTTGCATAAAGCCCGGCACCAATAATAGGTGAATCACCAATTCGGCCGGGCAAGTTACCTAAAATGCCACCGGTAGAGGTTGCGACCGCAATCTGTTTATTATTATCAATTGCAATTGCACCAACCGTGCCAAGTTTAAGATACTTTTTGATTTTACGAAAGTACAGGGATTTACCTTGAGTTTTTAGGTCTTGGAGTCGTTGACGCTGAAGCGGACTAATTTTTTGATGATCCTGAAAACCATGAAAACGGGCAAATTTTCTGGCGCCACTACCGACTAACAGTAAATGGTCGGTTTCTTCCATAACCTTTCGAGCAACTAAAATCGGATTTTTAATGCGAGTAATAGCTCCAACTGCACCAAATCTTCCATCACCTGTCATAATTCCCGCATCCATTTCAATTTTTCCATCTAATGTCAAAACTGATCCCGTACCACAATTAAAAGTCGGATTGTCTTCCATTAACTGCACAACCGCAGTAACCACATCAATTGCATGACGATTTTTCTTTAATTCTTGCCAACCCTTATGTAGGGCAGTATAAATACCTTGACGATGGGCTTCAATATTCAATTTCATTCCTGCGCCACCATTAATTATAAGCGTTGCCATCGTTTATAGTAAATTTACTAAATCTTATAAGGATGTCAATATTTTAAGCGCAATATGTCCAAAGACATACTATTTATTTATGAAATATAATGGTTCTAAGAAACAATTTTTTCGATTAGCAAGAGTTTAATTTTAAAAATATAGGGCAAGGTGTAAAATATAATACATATTATAGAGTTAAGAGAAATTGGTTCAAATTATTATAATGGCTCAATGGTTATAAGAAATAGATCTTTCAATTAGCAAGAGTTAAATTTAAGAATTATGGGGTAAGGTGCAAAATATAATATACATCTTATAGAGTTAAGAAAACCCGGTTCAGATTATTACAATAGTTTGGGTAAAAATTCCTGGTCTAACCATCAGACACTTTTGAGTATCTTAAAAGCAAATGACGGATATAGATTGTAGATGATAAAAGCCAATAAGGTGTAATTATAATATTTTTTAGATAAAGTGGCAGTAGAATTAACTTCTCGAAAAAATACGATGACTTGGCATTGTACTTTTAGTGATAAATAAATCATATTAAGGAAATTTCTCTTATGGTTTTTGTGGTTGACATTTAGGACAAAATCGGGTTCTACGGTTGCCGATTTTAGCAAATTCAATTTTTGTCTTGCAGATCCGACACATTTCGCCTTCGCGGCCAAAAACATATGAACGAAATTGATACTTGCCTTCACTACCATTAGGTCGCAAATAATCTGAGACTGATGTTCCCTTATATTTTATTCCCGCATGAAGCACATCACATAAGGCTTGGGATAATTTTTTTATCTCAAGTTCACTTAGAGTGTTTGCTCGGCGCAAAGGATGAATGCCAGCAAGAAATAGGGCTTCATCCGAATAGATATTTCCAATTCCCGCAGTAATCGATTGATTTAATAATAAACTTTTTATCGTTGCCTTGCGATACTTTAGCCTGGAAGCCAAGTAATCATAAGTAAATCGTTTATCAACTGGTTCTAACCCCAAATTTTTTAACCCTTTTAACACATCAGGGTAAGTGTCCTTGGAAACTAAATACACCCTTCCTAAAACTCTGGGCTCAACAAAACTTAAAAATGTATTATTGGACAGGTAAAATCGTATGCGTTCGTGTTTCGGCATATCTTTTTTATGCTTCCAAACCAATAATTGTCCGGATAATCGTAAATGGACAATTATTTGATAATTATTGTTTAAATCGAAGATTAAATATTTTGCCTTACGGCTAAGCTTGCTGATTTTTTTACCGATAACGCCTTTTTTAAAAACCCGAACTGACGGATAACCAATAACATCAGAACGTATTATTTTGACCTTGGATATTCTTTTATTGATAACAAATGGTTTTAGTTCCCGTTTGATTGTTTCAACTTCTGGTAATTCTGGCATGAGGTTAATTAGTTATCAGCGCCGAGCTATATTTTTAAAATTAAAATAAAATATAGCGAATTTACAATGATCCTAAAAAGTGTTTTATTATATAAGATTATGTAAAGATGTCAATGTAACCCAGGTTATGGTTGTATATAATTATTTGTGTAAACTCAGTATTGATAAGTTAAAGAAAAAGGTCTATCCGTTCTTTTGTTTAAACATATTTTAATATAATGTATTTAGAAAAGAAAACACGCTTATAGAAGAGAAACTAATTCACCCAAAGATCTTGACGCTGCCTTTGGTTTATGGAAATAATAATGGGTATAGAAAATTTTAAATAAAATACAATTAGAAAATATTGAGAAAGTCCTCCGAAATCAGAATGTCAGTATAGTGTCTGTAGCAAACTTAAGGGATAACATTGTTTAGGACCAATAACAAATTTAGATTCTCAAAAGTGATTTTAGTAGAAAACAGATGAGCCTTCTTTTGAAGGTTATAGCCTAAATTTATTTTGTCCTTTAATCCGTGTCGTATGTCTTTTGTATGGGTAATTAATTTAATATAGTTTTATTGTTGACATTATAAATGATTTTATATAGACTACTATTATGGAAAAATTTCTGAAATACCTTAAAGTTATAGTAAAATATCGAAAGTTAATTGTTTATAATGTATTAATTGTTACAATTGCAGCCGCTGTCATAAGTTTAGTTTTACCGAAAAAGTATAAAGCCGTTGCCCAAATATTACCGCCCGCAGAAGATACGGATGTTTTCGGAGTATTATCATCTACCGGTCTATCAATACCGAGGCTCAGTCGTTTAGCCCGGGCCGGCAGTTTGTTTAGAAGCTCAACCCCTTCGGATTTAATTGGCGCAATTTTACAAAGTCGAACAATCTTAGAAAGAATTGTCGACAGATATGATTTAAAAAAGGTCTACAAAGTTAAAAAGGGGGTTGAGCCGGCAATTAAAATGCTTGCCAAATCTACTGAGATCAGAGTATCGGAAGAAGGAGTTGTGAAAATTATTGTGGAGGCACCTAAAGCGCAATTATCAGCGGATATTGCAAATGCTTATATTGAAGAAGTCGACCGGTTTTTAAAAGAATCCAATATGACCCGTGGTAAAAGTATGCGAATCTTTATTGAAAAGAGATTAGTCACTGCCGATGAAGAACTAAAACAAACTGCGGAATCATTACGGGTTTTTCAGGAACGGCATAAGATTGTTTCTGTTGACGAAGAAGTTAAGGCGGTAATTGAAACATATGCAAAATTAAAAGCAGAATTATTAAAACGTGAGATTGAATTAGGCGTATCAGAAAACCTTGCAACTCCTAATAACCCATATGTATTATCCGTAAAACGTGAAATCGACGAGTTTCAAAAACTCTTAAAGGAGATTGAGGTTGGAAAAGGCGGTAAAGGATTTGGCGTCGGTTTTGCGGTGCCATTTCAAAAATTGCCGGCAATATCGGCGGAATATGCCCGGCGGTACAGAAATTATCGCGTCCAATCTGAGATTTATACGTTGTTAGTTCAACAGTACGAACAAGCCAAAATTTTAGAAGCCCGTGATACACCTAATATTACCGTCCTCGATTACGCCCGGGTTCCAGAAAAAAGAAGTTTTCCCAAAAGAAAAGTTATTGTTTTCTTTGCATTGGTTATAAGTTTTACCGCAAGCGTGTTGTTGTCGTTTGGCTTAGAATATTGGGAGAATGTTAAACAAAAAAGTTCTTTTTACCAAGAATTAAATTTACTGGCACAAATAATAAAGAGTAGTTTCTTCGTAAAAAGAAAACGAATACCGAAAAGTTAGAATTACCTAAGTCGACAATTTTCATGTCAACCGAAACAATGCTAAATCAAGGTTATCCAGTTAAACGCATTCCCTTTATAATATTTTTGATCCTGCAAGTAGTTCTGCTGTTCGTTCTTATCTTATCGCCAGCAAAAATTTCTTTAGCCATCACGGTTGGCTTAATATCGCTTGTTTTTATTCTAATCTATCCGAATTTGCAAGATGCGATAATAATTCTTTCTATTTTCATTGCCATTGTTTTACCTCGTCCCACTGGAAGGGGATTGGTTTTTAAGGTTGAAGAAGTATTTCCCCTATTCGCGGTATTGTTGTTTATTATTTCCTTATTACAAGGGGAAACATCAAACCGGCCCATTGGGAAAATTGGATATTGGTTAATGGCGTTTTTAATCGTTGTTTTGATTTCAGGTATAATTGGTGTCATAAAAGAACGCGATAAGATATTGATTTTTGATGAGGCGATGATGTTTTGGGCCTGGGGTTTATATTTTATAATATTAAAAAGTAAAATATCCCAGGAACAAATAAAATCTATACTTATTGCAATTGTCTTAAGCTCGCTCTTTGTTAGTATCTATTATATCTTTGAGTTTACAATGATACGTGGTTTGTCACGGTTTCGTACTGACCAGCAACACATTTTTAATTTTACAATTCCGTTGCTTTTTGCCTGTATATTATATCATCCCCAAAGAATCGTTAAATTATTAGCGGTTTTATTAATTATTCCAATGTCAATAGCCGTCTATGTAACTTTAACCCGAGCTTTATGGATATTGGTTCCTTTAGCACTTTTGCTTCAATACATCTATTTTATGAAAGATGTTTTAAGTAGAAGGCGTCTTTTAAACTATCTTCTTCCCCTCTTAATCATCAGTATGATTGGCATACTGGGAATTATGCTATTACAAGGATTATTTGGGGTTTCTGGTTTACTAAGTGAAAGATTTGCAAGTTTAAGAATATTAGAGTATGATGTATCCTTGCTGGCAAGAGCCGAATTATCAAAATATGTAATAGAGAGAGTTCGCTCCGCTCCTTTATTGGGCGTGGGGTTAGCCGATTTTTTGCGTTATCAATATTTTCCAACTTTAGGTCGATTTAATGTCTACTGGTTAGATAATACCTACATGCAATTAATTTGGAAAACAGGTTTAATTGGGACCCTGTTGTTTCTAATTTTTATTTACTATTTTTTGCGACGCGCTTGGTTTGTGTTAAAAAATGCTTTTAACCCCTTAGACAAAATTATTGGTTCCTCAATATTCTTTTCATTTATTGCTTTAGCAATTAGTGGGCTGCAATGCGGTATTTTAGTTGGCTATCGTTTTAATTTTGTCTGGGCAGGACTAATGGCGGTAATAGAGATTAGAGCACAGGAACTGGATAAAAGCCTACATAATAAACAATGAGTGCCTCCAATACCCCATTATCCTCTCCGGGAAAGACATTAATAATTGGGAGTAGTTACTCGTATTTATCCTTATTAGTTAACAAGTCGGTAGGTGTCTTGACATCTATTTTTCTCGCGCGAACACTCGGTCCAGCCAATTTAGGTATAATAGCCATAATTAACTATTTATTATTACTGATGCTTTTTTTTACCGGTTTGGGTATTCCGACCGCAGTTGTCAAATTAATTCCTGAAATAGAACTTAGGAGTGGAGAATCTGAAACTGATAAGTTTATTATTTTTGGATTCCTATGTAACTTTATAATAATTATTGTGCTATCGACAATTTATCTGACGATTTCAGTTCCGCTCGCAACTTTGATTTACCGCGAACCAAAACTGATTAGATTAATACAACTTAGTGCTATTGCATTATTGTTTTTCTCGTTTAATCAATATGGTAATGCAGTTATTCAAGGACTGGCCGAATTTAGGCGATTATCATTTCTTACAATATTTACCTCTATATTTGGTTTTGTCATTTTAATTCCCAGCACTAAGATTTTGGGGATTAAAGGACCAGTAATAGCCCAAGCGATAAATAGCATTATCACTTTTGTAGTACTGGTTTTAATACTTAAGAAGACGCGAAAAGCATTTAATCTATGCTATTTACAAAACTGCTTATCAATAAAAGAAATAGTTAAAGACAAAAACAAAAGATTATATTTACAAAGGTTGCTCAAGATTGCATTTCCTATATTTTTATCCGGGCTGGTGATGACGCCGGTTTTAACAATCTTGACAACAATTTTGAGTCGATTACAGGGATTTCAAGACGTAGGGTTTTTTAATATTGCCTATTCTTTAACTCAATTTATACTATTTGTGCCGACCGCAGTTGGTACTGCCTTCATTCCTTTGGCTTCAAAATTAGCTGTTGAAAACCTCCAAAAATTGAATAATTTTTTCATCAAGACCATTTATGGTGTTGATTTAATAGTGATTTCATTGGCATTTTTTATTAGTTTTTTTTCGAAAGAAATTATTTATCTGTTTTATGGCAAAGATTTTTATCCGGTGCAATCGATTCTGATATTATTATCCATTGCCTCATTTATATCAAGTTTTGGATATGTTTTTGGTTATTATTTGGTCGCCAATAATCAATTATGGTTTGCCACAGTATTGAATTTAATCTGGTTTATAGCAATAATTGCGCCGGCCGCCACCTTTGTTAAATATTTCCATTTAAATGGAATCGGATTAAGTTATATAATCGCTTACATTATTTTGGGTATTGTAAGTATTGTTTTTGTTATCAAGAAAATCGGCATAAAAACGAATTATCTGATAGCACATTTAATTTTCGGTTTCCTTCTTTTAGCCGGACTATTTTTTATTAAGATATATGCTATTAATTATATCTATTATCAAATAATAGTTGTTCTGTGTTTTATGTTATATATGTACTATTTTATCACGAAACTATTTAATGCCAACGATAAACAATTAATAAAAATTTTATTAGGCAATGAAATTAAAAAGGTTATCTATTTTGCCAAATGAAAAATAACCTAAGGTGTTCTCAAAATACCATATTGGAATGAAGATACGGATTATTTTTAGATGTTAATTATGAAAATTGCTTTAAGAGAACTGCATTAAAGCTTATATGCCCAATAATAATCCATTTGATTTTGCTTTTTTCGGTGCAGTACCTTATGACCATTTGTTACGCGGAAGGACTGGTGCATTTGTTGATATTTTAAGAAAAAAAGGATTTTATGTTTATTATTTTGAAATCCCTCCGGCCTCGGTACTACAGTATTTTAAAGAACCAACATTTCATCGTCGAGGGCTGATAAAGTTTTTTTGTCCGCCAATAAAAAAATTACCTAATTTATCCGTATTCCCTTTTCCTGCCATATTTCCTGCCTCCCGATTTGAATCTGGATATATCCGAATGTTTAATACGAAAAGATTTATTCATCGAATAAAAAAATATTATTATCCGTTAGTTCGAAAACGGGGAAAACCAGTTATCGCCATTGTCGTTACTCCTTATTGGTTTAATATTGTTAGCGAGCTGAATTTTTCTTTAATTGCTTATGACTGTATTGATGATGTCAAAGTGTTTTGTAAAGAGAAACATCTAAATTACTTTCTTGGTCTCCAAAGGGCGTTAATTAAAAGAGCGGATTTTGTAATAATTTCAGCACAAAGACTTAAAGAAGATATTATCGATATCGACCCTCAAAAACTAATCGCATATATTCCCAATGGCGTAGAGTTTGATTTTTTCCAAGAAAATAGCAATAATCTCGAGATTACCAATTTATTCAAATCGTTCAAGCGGCCGCTTATTGGTTTTGTGGGAGCAATTTTTAACTGGATCGACGTAGAGCTCATCAAAAAAACTGCGGAAACTTTTGCTGATTGTTCGGTGGTCTTAGTCGGACCGCTCCAAGATGTTAAAATTCCGCAATTGCCTAATATTTACTATTTAGGTCCTAAGCCATTCTCTTTAATTCCGGCGATAATTAATGCTTTTGATGTCTGCTTGATACCCTTTATGTCCGGAGAAGTTTCGGCAAAGGTTGACCCAATTAAAGCGTATGAATATCTTGCCTTGGGTAAACCAGTAGTGGCAATTAACTTGCCGGAATTAAAAAAAATGGAGAATTTAATTTATCTGGCAAAAGATGAAAATGATTTTATAAAGGCAATTCACGAAGCACTTAATGAGAACATGTCTCCAATAAAATCATTACGAATAAAATTTGCCCAAGAAAACACTTGGGAACATCGGGTGGAAGAATTGATTGAAGTCATTTCCAATATCAAGCGCGCTTAAACTCAGCCATGAAGATAGCAATAGATGCCTTAGCGGCTAAATCATTATATCATGGCATGGGCAACTATGTATTTAACATGATTAGATATTTGGCCGAAGAGTCTTCTTCTAATTTTTTTCTCATTTTTAAAAGGCCACATATATTTTCTCAACATCAGAATAATATTTGTTACAGAGAAATAGATTTGCCGGTAGTCTTGCGTATTCTCTGGGAACAACTGTTCTTATCATCTGTACTTAAGAGCGAGCAAGTTGATTTGTTTTGGGGCCCGAGTAATTTTTTACCACCCCAAAAGGTTTGCCGATATGTTGTCACGATTCATGATTTATCCTCGTTTACGATGCCCGAAACTTATGCTTATTGGCGCAGAAAATATTACCAACAGATTATTAGTACTTCGCTAAGATTAGCGGATTTTATTATTACTGATTCCCAAGCATCTAAACAGGATTTGCTGACTTATTTTAACGTTGCGAAAGATAAAATTAAAATAATTTATTGTGGCATCGATGAAATTTTTCAAAAACCAATCAGCGAAGACGTTATTAAAAATATTCGCGCCAAATATTGTTTGCCGGATGAATTTATTTTCACCCTTGGAGTTTTAGAGCCCAAAAAAAATACAAAAGGTTTAATTCGTGCTTACAGCGAGTTAAAGAAATCTTGTTCTTGCATTCCCAAGATGGTCATTGCCGGATCAATTAAATACGGTTGGAAAAATCGAGATATTTTTCGTTTAGTTTCAGAGTTATCATTGAAAGAAGATATTATTTTCACCGATTTTATCGAACATAATGACCTGCCAGCAGTTTATAAGTTAGCCAAAATTTTTGTTTTTCCTTCGTTCTACGAAGGATTTGGTTTACCGGTGATAGAAGCAATGGCATGTGGCACACCTGTAATTACATCAAATACCTCGTCATTGCCCGAAGTTGCTGGTGGAGCTGCCATCTTGGTTAACCCTTATGAGGTTAATGACATTGCTCAGGCGATAAAGATGGTGTTGACTAACGAACAGTTACAAAAAGAATTGAGTGAAAAGGGGCTTGAGAACGCCCAAAGATTTTCTTGGGAAAAAGCCGCTCAGAGTATTAGGGAAGTATTTGAAGAAGTTTTTGCCCAATGAACCTAACGATTAAGATTAGTTTAATTGGCTTGTTATTTTCTATAAATTTATTATTGGGAGTTAGCCCAGAAAAAATAATCGGCGATAAGTTGAAAGTTCTATTGGAGACGACCTCTGATTGGACTGATTTAATTTTTGAAAATACTAATTTTCGCTACTTAGGCGAGAAAGTCCTTACAACTTCAGCAGTTTCGTTGTTAGGTATATTGTCAATCAGCAAAAGAGCATATGATTCAACATTTACTGCAATTGAATATGAACTCTTTTTCCCAAAAGATTTACCGAAGGAGATTAGATTCTCAGTGCGAAAAGGCGGTATTGGATTTACCCGAATAACTTTTATAGATACTCGTCAAGAAACAGTCGGAGTTTTTATTAATGATAAGAATATTCCTCAAGATGTGCAAAATTTAAAGAGATTCTCATTGGACCGTAAGCTTTTCCAAGCCAGAGACACGCTTCAAATAAATTTAAATGGCCAGGAATCAGAAAAACTGGTTTTGGCCTTCTATTTTTTGTGGTATTATCCAGAAAACTGGTATTGGACAGGTAAATTGTCAATTCCGCATCAACCGATATTGGGCCTATATTCTTCTTCTGAAGAGGATGTTTTGAAAACTCATATCGCAATGGCAAAATCGGTCGGAATAGATGGTTTTATTTGTTCTTGGTGGGGAATAAATTCTGTATCTGACCAAAACCTAAAAAAGCTCGCTTCGCTCTGTGCCGAGAATGATTTTAAATTCACGGTCTATTTGGAAAAAGTAAACAGTGTGAACGATTTGAAAAATGCCTTATGCTATTTGGAATCAACTTATACTAAACAATCGGCATTTTTAAGATATCGAGAAAAATCCGTTATCTTTATATTCAATCGTATATTAGAGACAATTCCCTTTGATTCGTTAAGGGTATATAATGCTCAATTCTCGATTATAAATTATGGGTATAAAGTAAGTCATTTGGAAGGCTTTGAAGGCTATCATGAGTTTCTGCCACCGGAAAATAATATTGAGAAATTAGAACGAATATATCAATTAGCCAAGGATGTGGCAAATAATAAAGGTAAACTTATGGCGGTTCCGGTAATGCCAGGTTTTGATGATCGGAAGGTTAATTCGCCCGGATCTGTAATTGAGCGTAAAAAAGGAGCATATTATAAGATGACTTGGAAATCGGCATTATCGGTTAATCCTGATTGGATACTGATATCAACCTTTAATGAATGGTTTGAGGGTTCGGAAATAGAACCGAGCAAAGAATATGGTGATTTTTATTTGAAGCTAACTAAACAGTATGTGGAAAGATTTAAGGCAAGAAAGAGCATTTCACAACCAAGAACCCGATGTTGCAATAAAGAGCAATGATAAGGGGGCGACCCTTCAGAAGGGTCGCACCCTTGGGGAGGAACAAATAGTTGCCGAACACAAAATTTTGCAGGACGTCGCTTTTTTATTCCGTGGTAGTTTTGAAGAAAAAAGAAAAAATTACCCAAAACTACATTACAGCGTTCTTCAATTGCGCAGAAGATAATATTCCGAAGATTAATCCCGAATATAAGAAACATGAAATTAAGCTCATAATATTTTGCGAACAATAAGACAATGCGGATTGGAATTGATTGTCGATATTTAGCAGAAGCGCCTCGAGGAGTTGGCCATTATCTTTTAAATATTTTACAACAATTTGCTAATAATGAACCTAAGACAATTGAGTTTTTTCTCTATACACCGAAACCTATTTACTATAATCCAACCCAAACCAATTTTGTTATCCGTAAAGGTAAAATTCCCTTGCCGGGAACTTGGTGGTTTCAAACCGAAGGTCGGAATTTAATTAATCTGGATGGTCTTAATAGTTTTTGGGCACCTTGTGATATTTTGCCTTCAGGGCTTGCGCCTTATATTTATAAGGTTCTTTCAGTACATGACCTAACCCATATCTTCTTTCCCCAAACTATGGCAAATTATAATCGGTTAATCCATAAATTGTTTTTTGGCGCATCACTTCTTCGTGCAGACCACATTATCACGATGTCAAATTATACAAAACAGATGATAACGGATATTTATAAAATTAACGCCGAGAAGATTTCCGTAATTTATGAAGGCGTTGATCCCAAATTCCGTCCTTATGAAGATAAGGAGACAAATGCGGTTTTAGCGCGGTATCAAATTAATCGGCCATATATTTTGAGTGTGGGAACTTTAGAACCCAAGAAAAATTATTCCATACTACTTAGAGCCTTTAAGGCTTTGAAGGTAGACTGGAACTTGGTGATAATTGGTAAAAAAGGCTGGAAATCTCAAGAAGTCTTTAGTACAATTGATGAGTTGAAAATTAAAGAAAGAGTAAAGATTCTGGGCTATATAAAAAATGAAGATTTACCTTTTTTCTATAACGGCGCTGAGATATTTGTCTTTCCTTCTTTATATGAGGGGTTTGGATTACCGCTCTTGGAGGCAATGGCTTGTGGTGTGCCGGTAATATGCAGTAATACTTCTTCTTTACCAGAAATTGGCAAAGATGCGGTGTTGTATTTTAATCCGTATTCGGTTTATGAACTTGCAGATCTGCTGATAAAATTAATCGGTGATGCGGAATTACAAAAGACATTACGCGACAAAGGAATTGCCCGGGCTAAAGAATTCCTTTGGCAAAAGACCGCTCAGGCTACTTTAGCAATCTTGAAAGGACAGTCAATTGAATAACGCAAAAATTAATTATCAATATATAAAAGGACTATTAATCGAACAGACAAAAATGGATGATTGTAAGATTAAAAGAATTAAAGTAAAATTGTTATCATTCACAGACTCATTAGATTTGAAGGGATAGAGAATTGAGTGCTACCAAGAAATTATCAATAATTATTGTCAATTATAATACCAAAGATTTAATTCTTCGGTGTCTAAACAGTATTGCCAATATTGGTAAAAACGAAGAGAATGAAGTTTTTGTGGTTGACAACGCCTCAACTGATGAATCAGTTCAGAGTATAAAGACACAAATGCCTTGGGTAAAATTGATTGAAAACCGAGAAAATTTAGGATTTGCTAAAGCGAATAATCAAGCAATAAAATTATCTCAAGGAGAATACATTTTGTTATTAAATCCCGACACGAAAATCATTGATAATGCAATTGAGAAGACCTTAAACTTTATCCAAGACCATACAGATATTGATGCGGTGACCTGCCGTGTGGAATTAGGTGATGGTAAATTGGATTGGGCTTGTCATCGAGGATTTCCGACACCTTGGTCATCTTTCTGTTATTATGTGGGATTAGAAAAAATATTTCCGAAAAATAAATTGTTTGGTCAGTACCATTTAACCTACCGACCGTTAAATGAACCGCATGAGATTGATGTGCCCAGTGGTTGTTTCTTTCTGATTCGTCGCAAAGTTATCGAAAAAATTGGACTATTGGATGAGTCGTATTTTATGTATGGCGAAGATGTTGATTGGGCATATCGGCTCAAAAAAAGTGGAGGTAAAATCTATTTTTATCCTGATGCGAAAATTATTCATTACAAAGGATGTTCATCAGGAATAAAAAAAGAGAGTGTGGGGAACGCCATAATATCAAAACAAACTAAAATTAATGCGGTTAACTCTTTCTACGATGCGATGAAAACTTTTTATGATAAACATTATCGAACAGAATATCCGTGGTTTATTAATTGTTTGGTTTATCTGGGAATTGAAATAAAACGCCTTTTGAGCCTGCTTCGGTTAAGGGTCTAATATTTTTATGGTTCTTCCGAAAAATGAGTAGGTAAGTAAACATTGCTTTTTGACATATCCCATAAATATTGGTAAGATTCCTCTCGATATTTTATGAAAGTGAGGAGGAATCATTATGTCTACGAGTCTTTTATACCACGGCTTCGGTGTCCGCGGCTATAAGCTATTAAAGACTGAATACTTAGATGGTAAGATTCTATTTCATATTGCGAAGCGAGAAGAAGACATCTTCTGTGCTGATTGCGGTTCTGAGAAGGTAATCAAGCAAGGCAAGTTTGTTCGATGGATACGCACACTTTCAATTGGAAAACACCCTGTCTGGCTGGTTGTTCACTTACACCGGCTGGAATGTAAAACCTGCGGTGCGCTTAAACTAGAACCATTGCATATTGCCTTTCCTAAAGAAAATTCTGAAAAAGTCTTATTGTTTTTTAATGATTTAC
>FMJZ01010090.1_pt1 | contig 21096 bp, 20 predicted proteins | sample 1987881 | NCBI WGS metagenome assembly FMJZ01 (sample SAMEA4378227, study PRJEB15110) | soil metagenome | biome: soil; feature: Field; material: Soil | place: India | collected 2015-03-11 | depth 0 m
CAAAAGAATTGTAAAACCTAAATTTAGAAGAAAAAAAAGAAAATATGGAAGCATAGAGTATTTCTTGTATTATCATGCATTATTTTTACGATTTTTTATATATGGCTTTACTTTAAAATTGTAAGATTTAGAACACCAAAAATTCTAAAACTTTGATAAATTAATAAACCATTAAAGCTACATACTCTCTTATAGCTTTTGATGAAAGAGCAAAGTTACCAAATTTTGGCAAAAAACTATAGATATTATAATGATTGCTTTGTTTAAAATCCGCTGGATATGGTAAAACTTCAAGTCCTGCTTGTTTAAAAATTTTCACTGCTCTTTTCATGTGATAAGCTGAGGTAACAAGTATCACCTTTTTAAAAGATTTTTCTTTGCATATCTCAGAAACATATAAAGCATTTTGAGCAGTATCTCTGCTTTTATTTTCTTCAATAATTTTTTTATCTTCAACTCCAAACTCCTTTAACATCACAGCCATAGCTACACTGTCTGAAATTTTTCCCTCAACACCTCCTCCAGATACAATCAAAGGAAGCTTTGTTTTTCTGTGGAGTATATATCCTGTAAATAGCCTATTTGATGCGTCTTCTGGAAAAGAACCCCAACTATAAACACCTCCACCAAGTATAACAATAGCATCAGCATTTAAGATTTCTGTAACTCTATAACTTTTTTCCAGTGGATATAATAGTAAATCTTTCACAGGTTCAATAGAGATTAAATAAACAAATATGGCTGAAATAAAAGCCAGATAACGAATAAATTTTCTTTTTTTCTCTAAAAGTGCAATCAAAAGAAAAACAATTATTAAAATACCTGGTGGCAAAATCAAAGAGGTAATAAATTTTTTCATAAAAAACATGACATAAGTATATCAGAATTGCTTATTAAGTGCAAAATTAAGTTATAATGAATACCATAATGGAAGTAATAAGAGTTCCAAAAATAATGAGAGAAATAAGTAAAGAATTAAGATTTAAAGGCAAAGCTATAGGTTTTGTTCCAACAATGGGAGCACTACATGAAGGACATCTATCTTTAATTAGAAGAGCAAAACAAGAAAATGATGTAGTTGTTGTAAGTATTTTTATAAATCCAACACAGTTTGCTCAGGGTGAAGACTATGAAAAATATCCAAGAGATATAGAGTCCGATAAGGAAAAACTTGAAGCCATTGCAATTGATTATTTATTTTTACCTGATGTTAATTCTCTTTATCCAGAAGGATACAGCACATATGTTGTGGTTGAAGGATTGAGCGATAAACTGTGCGGAAAATTTAGACCAGGACATTTTCGTGGTGTTGCCACAATTGTCTGTAAGCTTTTTAATATAGTAAAGCCTCTGAGAGCATATTTCGGACAAAAGGATTATCAACAATCATTGATAATTAAAAGAATGGTTGAGGATCTGAATTTTGATATTGAAATTATTGTATGTCCAACAATAAGGGAACAAGACGGTCTTGCAATGAGTTCAAGAAATTTATATTTAAATGAAAAGGAAAGACAAGCAGCTACTGTTATATATAAAGCTTTACAAGAAGGAAAAAAACTCTTAAAAGATGGCGCTAAACCTCTAAATGTGAACTTAAAAATACATGAAATACTTAAAAATGAACCACTTGTCAGAGAAATTCAATATTGTGGTATTTATGACCCTTTAACACTTGAAGAAGTTAAAGAAAAACAAGATAAGTATTTGCTTGCAATTGCATTAAAAATTGGTGATACGAGATTAATTGATAATCTTATTGTTGAATAACTTTTAGTCTTTGAACTTTTCTTTAATTTTCAAAAATTCATCAAGATTGCTAATAAAAATATTAAAGAGTTTTGGGTCAAAGTATTTTTCTCTATTTTTTTTCATAATATCAATTGCTTGTTCAACAGTAAAAGCTGGTCTGTAAATTCTATCTGATGTCATTGCATCAAAGACATCACATACTGCAACAACTCTTGCATAAATATTTATATTTTCTCCTTTAAGTCCGTAAGGATACCCAGAGCCATCCCATTTTTCATGATGCTGTTCTGCTATTATTTTTCCTGCTTGAAGTGTTATAAATCTTGGATCTGTATCCAAAATTCTACCACCTATAATAGTATGAAGCTTCATTGTTTCAAACTCTTCATTTGTTAAAGGTCCGGGCTTTTTCAAAATATTATCTGGAATCCCAACTTTTCCCACATCATGCAAAGGAGATGCGTAAAATATAATATTCTGTTCGTCCTCAGAGAAACCAGCCAACTGAGCAAGTAGTTTTGAGTAATAGCTTATTCTTCTAGTATGTTGCCCTGTTTCTTCATCTCTGAACTCAGAAATCATACCAAGTGTTACAACCATTTCATATTCTGCCTCTCTTGCCAGTTCCAGTGCTTTACGCAACTCTTTTGTCTTTTGCATTACTTCTTTCTGCAGTATTTCATTCATATCTCTCATTAAATCATAATATTTTTTGATCTTAATATTATTGATAACTCTGAGCTTTAATTCTTCTGCATCAAATGGTTTTGGAATAAAATCATTAGCTCCACTTTTTAAAGCATTTTTCCTTTCTTTGTCATCACCAGAAAGAACAACAACAGGAATATGAGATGTTTTAGAATCAGATTTTAAAACATGTAAAACTTCTATTCCATTCATTCTTGGCATTCTTATATCAAGAACAATAACATCTGGAGTATGTTTTTTGAGAATTTCTATTGCTTCAACTCCATCACTTGCAGTAAGAACCTTGATATTTGGAAAATCTATAAAAATAGCAGATATTAATTCTAAATTTACAGTTTCATCATCAACTACTAAAATTTCAGACACTTTTTCAAACATATTATGTTATATTAACATAAATGATTGCAATATTGCAGATGGTAAACAAGGCGTGTGTAGAAGTTGAAGGAGAAAAAATATCAGAGATTGGGAAAGGTATTCTTGTTTTTATCGGAATAGAAAAACAAGACAGTAAAAAAGATGTTGAGTATCTTGTAAATAAAATTGTTAATCTAAGAATTTTTGAGGATAATAATGCCAAAATGAATCTATCCGTGAAAGATGTAGGTGGCCAAATAATGGTGGTGTCAGAGTTTACCCTTACAGCAGACTGCAAAAAAGGGATGAGACCATCCTTTGACAGAGCAATGCCTCCTCATGAAGCAGAAATACTTTACAGATACTTTATTGAAACACTCAAAAAAACTGGCATTACTGTAAAGGAAGGCTTATTCAGAAACTTCATGCATATATCCCTTGTAAATGAAGGGCCTGTAACATTTATATTAAATACGAGGTGAAATATGTTTGAAGAGCTAGTTAAAAATCAATATTTTAATGAGGTTGTAAAATTTCTTAAAGCAAGAAATTTTATTGAAAACTCTTATCTTGTAGGAGGCACTGTAAGAGACCTTTTACTTGGAAAAGAAGTCAAGGATATAGACTTTGCTATAAAAGGAGATTCTCTTAGTCTGGCAAAAGATTTTGCAAAAATAGTAGGCGGAAGTTTTGTTCTTCTTGATGAAGCATTTTCAATAGGTAGAGTGGTCAAAGAAGACATAACAATTGATTTTGCTGATTTAAGGGGAGGCTCAATTGAGGCAGACTTAAGTGGGCGTGATTTTACAATAAATGCAATTGCTACGGATTTGTCTCTTAGTAAAATTATTGATCCTTTTGGAGGACAGGAAGATTTAAAGAATAAAACAATTAAAATGATAAATGAAGAAAATTTAAAAACAGATTCTCTAAGAATTCTAAGAGCTTACAGATTCAATGCAACTCTTAATTTTAATATAGATGAGCCTACGCGGGAGGCTTTAAGAAAAAATGCTAATCTTATAAAACTTACAGCAAGGGAAAGAATAAAAGAAGAGCTATGGAAAATAATTTCTGTCAATGAAAGTATTAAAACAGTTGAAATAATGGTTGAAGATGATATATTTAGTTCAATTTTTAAATTTTCTAATCTATTGCCAATAAAACCATCCTTGAAGGCACTCAGAATAACTGAGGAAGTATTAAACAATCCTGAAAAAATATTTACATCATGTAAAATTCCTCAAAGTGCAATTGCATGCCTTAAGTTTACTGCATTGTTTAATTTTCAGGCCTCTTATTTAATAAAACAGATTGTTCCTTCAAAAAAGGAGGACAGATTTGTAGAAAAATTAATTGAAGCAAATATCAGACTTAAAAAAATAGAAACTCTTCTGGACAAGGTGAATTTTTTAAAAAACTATGAAAACATTCTATATCCTGCTCTTATTTGTGGAATAAGTCATGACCCATTTGGAATAGCACGCTCATGGTTTTACAGAGAAATTGAGCAATTTTATAAAAAAGTTTATCTAAAAAACAAGAAAAAACTTCCTATCATTAAAGGAGATGACATTCTTGCCCTTGGCTTTGAACCATCTCCTGTAGTTGGTGAAATATTGGAGAGAATAGAAACACTGGTGCTTGCAGGCAAAATCTCAAAAAAAGAGGAAGCCTTAGAGGAAATAAAAAATCGCTATCTCTTAAAAATATCTTCTCCATAACGATCAATTGCTACAATTACAGGAAAGTCTTTTAAAAGAAGTCTTTTTATTGATTCTGTGCCTAATTCAGAAAAGGCTATTTCTTCGGCTTCTATAATGTGTCTGCTAAGAAGCGCTCCTGCTCCTCCTGTTGCAAGAAAATAAACTGCTTTGTATTTTTTGATTGCTTCTATCACTTCGTTGCTCCTTTGTCCTTTCCCAATCATCCCTTTAAGACCAATTGAAAGCAGCAAAGGTGTGTAACTGTCCATTCTTGATGAAGTAGTTGGTCCTGCAGAGCCAATTACTTTTCCTTGAGGTGCAGGAGTTGGACCAACATAGTATATAATCTGACCTTTTATATCAAATGGTAAAGGCAGATCATTTTTTATTAATTCAGCAAGTCTTTTATGTGCCGCATCTCTTGCTGTATAAACATAGCCATTTATTAATACCATATCACCAGTCCTTAATTGTTCAATAACTTCATCAGTTAAAGGTGTTTCAATCTTAAGCATTAAGCTTTCAGTTTTTGGATTTTTCATATCACTGCCTCCTTGTGCCTTGCAGAATGACATTGTATGTTTACTGCCACAGGAAGTGAAGCAATGTGACATGGATAATATTCTATATGAACAGCCAGAGCTGTAACTTTACCTCCCAATCCCATAGGACCAATCCTTAACGTATTTATCTCATCAAGAAGCTCTTTTTCAAGCTTTGCATAAAGTGGATTTTTATTAGGCTCACCAATTTTTCTAAGAATAGCCTTCTTTGCTAATATTGCTGATTTTTCAAGGTTTCCTCCAATTCCTACTCCTACAATAATTGGAGGACATGGATTACCACCTGCATTCTTCACTGTTTTAATGACAAAATCTTTTACTCCTTTGAGTCCTTCAGAAGGTTTAAGCATGCTCAGAGCAGACATATTTTCACTTCCTGCGCCTTTGGGAGCTACAATGATTTTTACTTTATCGCCTTTTACTAAATCAAAATGAACAATGCATGGAGTGTTGTCTTTTGTGTTTTTTCTTGCAAAAACAGGGTCATCTACCATGCTTGCTCTTAAATATCCATCCTTTACAGCAAGGCTAACACCTTCATTAAAAGCTTTCAATAAATCACCATCTTCGTACACTGCTTCTGTTCCCCATTCTACAAAAATTACAGCCATTCCAGTGTCCTGACAAAGAGGAATTCTGTCTTCTAAGGCTATTCTTTGATTTTCAACTATCTGACTAAGGATTCCCTTTGAAATTCCTTCTTCTTGTTCATATGCTTTAAGTAAAGCCGTAAGAGCATCCTTTGGTAAAGAGATTACAGAATCCATATAGAGTTTTTTTACTGTCTTTACAATTTCCTCTTTATTTATCTTTCTCATGGCTCAATTAGATATTTAATTCCCTCCCCTCTTGATAGTTTTTCAAATGCAACAGCAATATCTAAAAGGGATATTTCTCCTGAAATAAGTTCCCTTAGTCTCAATTTTTTTGATTTAATCAGGTCGCAGGCCTCTCTAACATCTTTAGGACTATAATGGAAAGCTCCCTTAAGAGTGATTTCGTCATAGTGAATTCTTGCAGCATCGTAGCATACCTGTGTTCCTACCTTTAGTCCTCCAAAAAGTAACACTGTGCCACCTTTTCTAACATAATCTATTGATTTAAGCCATATATCCTTTTGACCAGTACATTCAACAACTCTGTCATAACCAAAACCCTGAGTAAAATCCAAAGGATTTTCAGAGGAAAAATAAATTTTGTCTGCACCTAATTTTTCTGCAAGGCTGAGTTTATTTTTATTTCTTCCCATAATTGCTACCTTGATTTCCATACTTTTAAGAACTTGAAGAAATAAAAGCCCCACAGGGCCTGTTCCAATTAAAAGAACCTTATCGTCCTTTGATGGTGAAAGAACCTTAACTCCATGAACAACACATGAAAGAGGCTCAAGAAAAGCAGCTTCATCAAAGTCAATCTCCTCTGGTTTATGGAACATATTAATATTTACAACTCTTTCCTTAACAACTATATATTCTGAAAAAGCTCCGAGCATCATATCCTTTGTAAGAATCTCGCAAAGATTAAAAAACCCATACTTACAGTAAGCACACTCTCTACAGGGAGCAGTATGAACAAGCATTACTGCATCACCTGGTTTAAAACCATTTACAGAATCTCCTACTTTCTCAATTATTCCTGAAAATTCATGTCCAAATGGTCCAGGCATTGGAATTAAAGGATGCCCCCTAAGGTAAGCCTTTAAATCTGTGCCGCAGGTAAGAGCAGCTTTTATGCGTACTAAAACCTCTCCTTCCTTTAATGAAGGGATAGTTTTTTCAACAATCTCTATTTTTTTTTGACTAACTAAATAAGCTACCTTCATTGTATTTCATCCTTTTTTAGACTCTCCTCATAGAGCTCTTTTTTGCTTAAATTGTAAAGCTCTGATACTATTTTAACAGCTTCTTTTCTACCTTTGCCTCTTTTCATCAATTCTCTTACTTCTTTCAATGCTTCATCAAAGCTGAATGCTTTTTCTTTTGCACCTTCAACTAATATAACATACTCACCAGCGATTTTAGACCTTTCAAGCTTTTCAATGATTTCACTAAGATTTCCTCTTAAAACCTCCTCAAACATCTTTGTAAGTTCCTTTGTAATGCATACTTTTCTGTCTCCTAATACCTCAAGCATATCATCAAGAGCTGGAAGTATTCTGTGAGGTGCTTCATAAAAAACAAGAGTTCTCTTTTCAGAGCTCAACTCAAGCAGCTTCTTTTTTCTTTGTGACTGTTTAACAGGAAGAAAACCAATAAAGGTAAACTCTTGTGAATTCAAGCCTGATATGCTCAAAGCTGTAATCAATGCTGTAACACCTGGAACTGCAATTATGTCAATGCCTTCCTGTATCGCTCTTGAGATAACTACTGCTCCAGGATCTGATATTCCTGGGGTTCCTGCATCTGTAATAAGTGCAACATTGTGTCCTGATTTTATTTTTTGAATTATTTCTTCAGCACGAACCTTTTCTTTTTCAGACCAATAACTTATGAGCGGTTTTTTGATTTCATAATAATTCAACAATTTCATACTGTGTTCTGTATCTTCACAGGCAATATAATCAACTTTTCTTAAAGTATCAAGAGCTCTCAATGTAATATCTTCAAGATTTCCAATAGGCGTGGACACTACATAAAGTCTTCCTTCAGACATTCATTCCTCCTTAAGAAGCTGTCTAAGTCTTTTGTCAGCTTTAATAACATCATCAACACTTTCACCTGTTATGTCCCAGCTGTATTCTCCTTTCTTGTCTCTGTGAAGTTTTATTTTTACAGGTTTTTTCGGTTTTGCATATTGAAGCACTTTGTCCTTAGTGTGCTGAATTGGATTTTGCGCAATGCTTTCAGCATATAAGGAAAAAATAAAGAATAAAACTATCAAGAATAAAACAAAAACCCTTTTCATCTTGTCCTCCCGCAGTGTATTTTATTGTTTCTTTTTTCATTCCAATTCAAATATTAATGGCTTATTGAATATAAAATTTTAATTCGCTTTTCTGCTAAATTTATATATATTATCGTTTCATACGATAGTTCTTCCGTCTTTTCGATTGTTTTGTAAAATAGTTTATCAAGAAATTCAGCAAACAAAGCTTAGATTATTTTTTCTCTAATTAAGCCTAATTCCAAACTCTCTAATTCTGCAAGTTGAACATATAAGACATCCGCTTTCTTATTTTCTATACCAGCATGTTATCTTCAAACTCATGGAATATCTTGTATATCATTCTCCAAATCTGTTTGTAATAGGAAATCTCCAGTCCTTACCAAGTGATACAGGAGAGATTTTTATTCCAGGTGGAGATTGCCTTCTTTTAAATTCTGCTTTCTTTACCATTCCTAAAACTTTCCTTACAATATTTCTTTCAAATCCATGTTGTACTATCTCTTCCTCACCCATGCATTTTTCAATGTGCCTTTTAAGTATCTCATCAAGCAAATCATATGGAGGTAAAGTATCCTGATCAGTCTGTTGTGGTCTTAATTCTGCTGATGGTGGCTTTATAAATACTCTTTCAGGAATTCTTCCCTTGGATGCCCATCTGGCAACCCTGTAAACATAGGTTTTGTAAACATCCTTTATTAAAGCAAATCCACCAGCCATATCACCATAAAGAGTTGCATATCCAACTGCCATTTCAGATTTATTGCCAGTTGTTACAACAAGCCATCCAAATTTGTTTGAAAGCGCCATGAGTATATTGCCACGGATTCTACTTTGAATATTTTCTTCTGTTGTATCTTTAGGTAAGCCTTTAAATGTATCTGAAAGCCTTTTAAGATACTCCTCAAATATCTCCTCTATTGAAATCTCTATAAACTCAATTCCAAGATTCTGAACAAGCTTATAGACATCCTCTCTGCTTTCCTTTGATGTATATCTTGAGGGCATAAAAACTCCTGTAACTTTATCTCTGCCCAATGCCTCTGTAGCAACAAGTGCAACAAATGATGAGTCAATTCCTCCACTCAAACCAAGACATACTCTGCTGAAACCATTTTTTTCAACATAATCCCTTAGTCCTGTAACAAGAGCCTTAAATATCTCCTCTTCTTCTCCTAAATGTTGAAGACTAAGAACTGTGGGAATATTGGTCTGAAAAGATAATCTTGTTGGAAGACTCTTTTTCTTCAATGGAATCTTAATAATCTCAATCTCTTCAAAATCAGATTCCCATCTTATTTTGGGTTCTCTCATTCTTACTCTTGTTACATCCTCAAGATCAAGATCAATAACTATAAAGTCTTCTTCAAAAGCCTTACCCATTGCAATTATTTCTCCAGATGGTGAGATAACCATACTTCTTCCATCAAAAACTATCTCATCCTGTCCTCCCACTGTATTCAAATAGGCAATAAACACTCCCATGTCATAGGCTCTTGTGGTAAGCATCCTGAGTTTTCTTTCAAATTTGCCTGCATAAAAAGGAGAGGCACTTATGTTAATTATCAACTCAGCTCCCTGATAAGCCTGAACAGGACTTGGCAAAGTTGGATGGAATATATCTTCACAAATATTAAGTCCGAATAAAACTCCGCTATAATCATAAACAGGTGCTCTTTTCCCTGACTTAAAATATCGCATTTCATCAAAAACGCTGTAATTTGGAAGATATATTTTGTGGTAAACATCTATTAGTTTTTGCTTTGCTAAAATAACTGCAGAATTATAAAGGTCATCCTCTTTCAGAGGTAAGCCAACAATAAGAATGAAATTTTTCACTTTTTCAGTGATTTTATCCATTGCTTCCCTTACCTTTTTTATGAAAGATGGATAAAAAAGAAGATCCTCTGGAATGTATCCTGTAAGGGCTAACTCAGGGAAAACAACTATCTCAGCATTTTCTTTAATAGCCTTTTCAGTGAATGAAAAAATTTTGCTTAAATTGTCTTCAATATCACCAACCACTGGATTTATCTGACATAAGGCTAATCTTAGATTTTTCATATCAAGTTGGACAGCACTTTATTGCATCAAAGGCATAAAGTATTCTTTTTTCCTTTGGAAGTTTTTCTTCATTATAGGGAACAAAGCTTAATGAAGACATTAGTTTAAGCATTTCTTCTTTCGGGGGTATATCCATTGTTTCTTGGACTTCTCCTGTAAGCACATTTATCAGTCTTCCTTCCCTTCCATCAGTTACCATAGCAAAAGGAATCTGATAGGGCTCAACAACTCTACAAAAGGCAAGCATAAATCTCTCCCATGAATCAATTGAAGCAGGAGTGCACTTTATTGCATATATAACTTTTCCTTCAAGAATTAAAATAATATCAACAGAAGTAACAAACTTTTCCTTATCTGATACAATGACTTCATAACCCTTATTGATCTCCATATCATTAAGTTTATAGCCACAATTCATTAAGTTTTCTATTATTAATCTCTGAATGTATCCAATAGTTTTTACGAAGGCTTCTTCATTTTCTTTAATAATATCTCCGATAAGTTTTTTCCGCTCCTCTAAAGATTCAGGTACTTTATTGAGTTGTATTTTCATCAATTCTTCCTCCTTAAAATTTTTTAAGCTTGTTTATCCAATATTTTTAAACAACAGCGAGCAAAAAATCAAACATTTAAAACAATTAGACTCCTCAGTTAAAATTGATAAATTGAAAAAAAGAGTGTGTTAATAGTTGCTTCAGGCTCTTAATAAAAAGTTTGTAAAGAATCAGGTTTTGGAAGTATAATAAAATCTTATGAGAAAGCTTTCTGTTTCAATAATTGGTGCCGGTCCTGCCGGTATTGCTACAGCAATAGAACTAAAAACAGCAGGCATAAAAGACATCGCTATTTTTGAAAAGGCAAGTAATTTTTGTTACACAATAAGAAGACTTTATCCTGAAGGTAAAAGAGTAGACAGAAACTACAAAGGCATAAATATAGCTTCAGAGGGAATCTGTTCATTTGAAACAGAAACAAAGGAACAATTTCTTGAAAGAATTGAAAATTATATCAAGGAGTATCAAATAGAAATTTTTTATAATACAGAAATTAATGGACTGGAAAGGTCTGGTCCATACTATATTATTAAAGCAGGCACATATGCAGTTGCTCAAGCATATGTAGTAGTTATTGCTACAGGAGTTTTTGATAGACCTAAAAAGCCTTCTTATCCAATTCCTGAAGAAATAAAAAGTAGAGTTTTTTTTGAGTTTCCAAAAGAATTGCCAGAAGGAGAAAAAATATTAATTGTTGGAGGAGGAAATACAGCTGCTGAACTTGCCTGTATTTTATCAGGAAAATGCGATGTATACTTATCTTACAGAAGACCTGGCTTTTTTAGAATCAATGAAGAGAATCTCAAAGAACTTGAAAAGAGAAAGGACCAGATAACATTTTTTTTGGGCACAGAGATAAAGGCATTAGAACCTGAAAAAGATGCAGTAAAAGTTATATTCCATGATGGACATACTGAAGTATTTTCAAAAATTTTTTACTGTCTTGGAGGAAGCACACCAAGAAACTTTCTTGAAAAAATGGGCATAAAATTTAAAGACTCTCTTCCAGATATTGATGAATTCGGAGAAAGCAATCTTGAAAGAGTTTTTCTAATCGGTGATGTTGCGGTCAAAAGAGGAAGTATAATTTATGCATTTAATTCAGCCCACAGAGCTGTAAAAAGAATTCTTGGAAAATATCACGTTTTATTCAACAGTTCCTCTTGAAATTTTTATTGCACAAAACTCTCCACACATGCTGCATACTCTTTCATCTTCAAGAGGCGGTCTTTCTGAACGCATTGAACGAACTTTTTCAGCATCAAAGGCTAATGCAATCTGCTCCTGCCAGTCAAAGTTTCTTCTTGACTCTGCCATCTTTTTGTCTCTCTGCCATGCTTGAGGTAAACCCTTTGCAAGGTCTGCAGCATGAGCTGCTATCCGTGAAGCAATTACTCCCTCTTTTACATCCTCTTTATCAGGAAGTCTTATGTGTTCTGAAGGTGTTACATAACATAAGAAATCAGCACCATACATACCTGCTAAAGCACCGCCTATTGCTGCTGCAATATGGTCATAACCCATTGCACAATCTGTTACAAGTGGGCCTAGAACATAAAAGGGTGCTTCCTTGCAAATGTTTTTCTGAATTTTCATATTTATTTCAACATGATTTAATGGAAGATGTCCTGGACCTTCAATAATACATTGAACTCCTTCTGATAGGGATATTTCTTTTAATTTGCCAATGGTTATAAGTTCAATCAATTGATATTTGTCTGTAGCATCAGCAAGACATCCAGGTCTTAATCCATCTCCAAGACTAAGGGTAAGATCATACTTTTTAGCAATCTCAAGAAGTCTATCAAAATATTCATAAAGAGGGTTTTCTCTGTCATGATAACATATCCAGTTTGCAATTATTGAACCTCCTCTGCTGACAATGGGCAAAACTCTTTCACCAGATTTAAGCATTTCAACAATCTTCTTTGTAACTCCACAGTGAACCGTCACAAAATCTACTCCATCCTTTGCATGTTCCTCTATAACATCAAATATATCATCAACTTTCATCTTTACAATACTTCCATATCTTTCAACTGCTCTTACAGCAACTTCATAAATCGGAACGGTTCCTATACTTACGGATGAATGCTTCAGTATCGCTCTTCTCATTTCTTTGAGCGGACCTCCTGTGGAAAGATCCATCACTGCATCTGCACCGTATTTTATAGCAATATCAAGTTTTTCAAGCTCTTCCTGAATGTCTGTCTTATCTGTTGAAGTTCCTATGTTTGCATTTATTTTTGTTCTAAGTCCTTTACCTATGCCAAGAGGCTTTATATTATGAAGTATGTTTCTGGTTATAACAGCCTTTCCATCTGCTATATTTTGAGAAAGTTCCTCAGGTGAAACGCCTTCTTGTGTTGAAACCTCCTTTACTTCATCAGTTATTATTCCTCTTTTTGCTAATTCAATTCTTGTCATATCTTTTCTCCTAAAATTTCATTAAATTTCTTTACTTTTTCCTCAATGTCTTTTTGAGCTAAAATACCGCTTATCATGGCAACTCCATCACAGTAAGGTATAACTTCATTAACATTGTCAATTTTAATTCCTCCAAGCGCAAAAACTTTACAGTTAACTGCTTTTTTAATTTTTTTTAATTTTTCAATTCCCTGTGGCTCTCCATACTTTGCTTTTGAAGGAGTATAGAAAACAGGACCAAAGGTTATAAAATCAGCCCAGTCTGAGGCTTCCTTAGCATCCTGTAAAGAATGTGTTGATACACCTATGAGGAACCTATCCTTCCATACATCTTTTACAATCTTTGGAGGAAAACCACTCTGGGGAAGATGAACTCCGTCAGCATCAACAGCCAGAGCTATATCAATTCTGTCATTTATAAACAGCATTGCATTATTTCTTTTAGTTATATCACGCATTTTTTTTGCCAGATTATAAAGTTCCTTTGCTGTCAAATCCTTTTCCCTTAACTGGAAAGCCTTAATACCTGCCTTCAAAGCTGTTTCTACTGCTTGTAAAAAGAGTTCTTCATCGGGAAAAATTTTTCTGTCACTTATAAGATAAAGCTTAAACTTCATGTAAGCATTCCTTCAATTGGTGAACTTGCAGATGCGTAAAGTTTTTTAGGAATTCTACCTGCTTTGTATGCTAATCTTCCTGCAATACATGCATGTTTAAGTGCCTCTGCCATCATAATTGGGTCTTTTGCACCAGCAATTGCAGTATTTACAAGTACAGCGTCACAACCAAGCTCCATAGCAATAGATACATCAGATGCTGTTCCAACTCCTGCATCAACAATTACAGGAACATTCACACTCTCAAGAATTATCTTTATGTTATATGGATTTCTTATCCCAAGTCCTGAACCAATTGGAGCACCAAGAGGCATTACAGCAGCAGCACCTGCATCAACAAGTCTCTTTGCTGTTATAGGGTCATCATTAGTATATGGAAGTACGATAAAACCCTCTTTTGCAAGAATCTCTGTTGCTTTAATAAGTCCGCACACATCTGGAAAAAGTGTTTTTTCGTCTCCAATAACCTCAAGCTTAACCATGTCTGAAATACCTGCTTCTCTTGCTAATCTTGCATATCTTAGAGCATCTTCAACTGTATAGCAACCTGCAGTGTTTGGCAGAATTTTGTATTTCTTAGGATCAATATAGTCAAGAAGATTTTCCTTACTTCGGTCAATAATGTTTACCCTTCTTACTGCAACTGTTACTACATCTGTTCCTGATGCTTCAATTGCCCGTGCAGTTTCTTCAAAATCTTTATACTTGCCTGTTCCAACCCACAGCCTTGACTTAAACTCAATGCCTCTAATAATTAATGGGTCACTCATTTTAGCCTCCTCCAACAAAGTTGACGATTTCTATGGAATCGCCTTCTTTTATTTTATAATCAGCAAATCTGTCTCTCTTTACAATTTCAAGATTCACTTCAACAACAACCCTTTGAGGATTAATATCAAGTTCTTTTAAAAGCTCCGAGATTGTTAATGCATTTACCTCCATATATTCACCGTTTATTTTTACTCTCATAAAACCTCCAAAATAAAAAACCTCTATCCCTGTAGGATAGAGGCTGGTTTTAGCTCAGTCTCTCCCTTTCCCTCCGCCGGTATTACCCGGATCAGGTTCAAGGGGTCTTCCCTTATCGGGAACTCTCAGGTCATTTAACCTCCCCCAGGGATTAATTAATTCTATACTTTTAAAACAAAATCTGTCAATGCTACCAATTTTTCAGGTATGATAAATTGACATAATACTGGATTAGCATAGATAATATTTAATATGGCTTATAATGATTTGAGAGATTTTATAAAGACTCTGGAAGAAAAAAGACTTCTTCATAGAGTTACAGTAGAGGTTGACCCTGTTCTTGAGATTGCTGAAATCACTGATAGAATGTGTAAATCACCCAATGGTGGAAAGGCTCTTTTTTTTGAGAAAGTTAAAGGTTCAAGTATACCTGTTGTGACTAATCTTTTTGGCTCTTTTGAAAGAATGTGTCTTTCTCTTGAAGTTGAAAGCCTTGATGATATTGGTAAAAGAATAGAAAAGCTTCTTAATCAGACAACACCTAAGAGTTTCAAAGAAAAAATAAAAGCAATCTTTGAACTTATTGAAGTAAACAAATATTTGCCAAAATTAGTAAAAAAAGCTCCATGTCAAGAAGTGATAAATCATGAACCAAACTTAAGCAAACTTCCAATTTTAAAGACATGGCCTCTTGATGGAGGAAGATTTATTACACTGCCAATGGTTTTTACCCGTGATCCTGAAACAGGCAAGCAAAACTGTGGAATGTATCGTATGCATGTTTATGATGAAAAAACAACAGGCATGCACTGGCATATCCATAAAGATGGTGCTTTACACTACAGAAAATATAAGGAACTCGGCAAAAGAATGCCTGTTGCTGTTGCAATAGGCTCTGATCCTGCAGTTATATACTCATCTACTGCACCTCTTCCATATGGTGTTGATGAAATGGTTTTTGCAGGATTTCTAAGAAAAAGTCCTGTTGAAATGGTTAAATGTGTAACCTGTGATATTGAAGTTCCTGCAAATTCAGAAATTGTTCTTGAAGGCTATGTAGAGCCTAAGGAATTAAGGGATGAAGGACCTTTTGGTGACCATACAGGATTTTACTCGCCTGTAGATAAATTCCCTGTTTTTCATTTAATCTGCATTACGCACAGAAAAGAGCCCATATATCCTGCTACTGTTGTAGGAAAACCTCCCATGGAAGACTGCTATATGGGAAAGGCAACAGAAAGAATATTTCTTCCACTTCTTAAGATGCAGTTTCCAGAGATTATAGACATAAATCTTCCTATGGAGGGAGTATTTCACAATGCAGCTATAATCTCCATAAAAAAACAGTATCCTGGACAGGGTAAAAAAATCATTCATGGACTCTGGGGTATGGGACAGATGATGTTTTCAAAGCTTATAATAGTTGTAGATGAAGATGTGAATGTGCAGGATCTTTCAACTACTGCATGGAAGGTCTTAAATAATGTTGATTGGCGCAGAGATGTAATTATCTCTGAAGGTCCTGTTGATGAGCTTGATCATGCATCAAGCTGGCCAAGATTTGGTGGCAAGATGGGAATTGATGCAACCCGTAAAACCCGTGAAGAAGGCATGATGAGAGATTGGCCAGAGGAAATCACTCAGGCAGAAGAAATAAAAAAACTTGTCACAAAAAAATGGCATGAGTATGGATTCTGATTTTTTTCTTGGTATTGATGTAGGAAGTGAAACAGCTAAAATAACAGTTGTTAACAGGCATTTTAAAATTCTTGAAAAGCTTTATTTAAAACATCTTGGAAAACCAGCAGAAGTAGTCTGTCGTATTTTAGAAGATATTATTTCAAGATACAAAAATTTAAAAATATGTTTTACAGGTGTATCAGGAAGATTTATAGCAAAGAGAGTTGGTGCTCCCTACATAAATGAAATTGTCTCCCAGGCAACAGCAACTTCATCTTTTTATCCTCAGGTAAGAACTATCATTGAAATTGGTGGAGAAGATTCAAAGCTTATTTTTCTTGATAAAAATGGAAGGATTAAGGATTTCTCATTAAATAGCATATGTGCAGCAGGAACAGGCTCCTTTCTTGAACAGCAGGCAGAGCGTCTGGGATTAACAATAGAAGAGTTCAGCGAGCTTGCAACAAAGTCAGAGAAACCTTCAAAGATTGCAGGCAGATGCAGTGTTTTTGCTAAATCAGACATGATTCATCTACAACAAATTGCAACACCACTGCAAGACATAATTGCAGGATTGTGTTTTGCCCTTGCAAGAAACTTTAAAGCAACCATGTTTAAAGGTAGAGCCATTGAGCAAGTGGTTGCATTTCAAGGTGGTGTAGCAGCAAACAAAGGAATGGTAGAGGCATTTAAAAATGTATTCAACATAAATGAAATACTTATCCCGGAGCATTTTGAGGTAACAGGTGCAATTGGTGCAGCGATAAAATCTCAGAATAGCAACTTTTATATAAATGAAAAAATCATAGAAAAGCTTGGCAGCATAAAAGCAGAAATTGAATATGGATTACCACCTCTTGGGAAAGAAAAATTTTTCACAGCTATTGAGGATGATCAGAATCACAAAGTTTATAATTGTTACAAGAATGAAATAAAAACAACCTATCTTGGTATTGACGTAGGCTCTGTAAGCACAAACATTGTTCTTATTGATGAAGAAGGCAATCTTATCACAAAAAGATATCTTCCAACAGCAGGAAAACCAATTGATGCAGTAAAAAGAGGTTTGAGTGAGATAAGTAAAGAAACTCAAAATATCAAAATAAAAGGTGTTGGTGTTACAGGCTCGGGTCGTTACATTATTGGAGATTTTGTAGGCGCAGATGTTATTAAAAACGAAATCACAGCCCATGCCAGAGGTGCAGTTCATTATGACAGTAGCATTGATACAATTTTTGAAATTGGTGGACAGGATTCAAAATATATACGCATTAAAAATGGCAAAGTTGTTGATTTTGAAATGAATAAAGCCTGTGCAGCAGGAACAGGTTCTTTTATTGAAGAACAGGCTGACAAACTTGGTATAACCCTTGAAGAGTTTCAAAAACTAGCTTTTGCCTCTAAGACTCCCTGCAGACTTGGAGAAAGATGCACTGTTTTTATGGAAAACTCGCTGGTTATAAATCTTCATAAAGGCGCACGTAAAGAGGATATTGTTGCGGGTCTTTGTTACAGTATTGTGGAAAATTATATCAACAGAGTTGTTGCAGGGAAACCAATTGGTAAAAAAATATTTTTTCAGGGTGGTGTTGCCTTTAACAAAGCTGTAATTGCAGCCTTTGAAAACTTTTTAAAATCTAAGGTTGATAAAGAATGTGAGTTAATTATTCCACCCAATCATGAAGTTATGGGAGCAATCGGTGCTGCTCTTATTGTTAGAGACTTTATGAGAAATGGTAAAGAAACTAAATTCAAAGGCTTTTCTCTCAAAGATAAACAATATACTATCTTTTCTTTTGAATGCAAAAGTTGTCCTAATTATTGTGAAATAAACAGAGTTAAACTACAAGACGAGGAAAGAAATCTTTTTTATGGAGGCAGATGCGAAAAATATGAAAAACAGGAATTGACTTTTAGAATTCCAGACCCTGTAAAACTGAGAGAAAAATTGCTATGGAAAACATATAAAGAATACGAAGCTCAATATAAAAATAGAAAAGCACCTGTAATAGGAATTCCTTACATTTTTTTATTTCATGATTATCTACCTTTCTGGAGCACTCTGTTATGGGAATTGGGTTTTAATGTCAGAATTTCACATAAAACAAACAAAAAAATTATTAATAAGGGTATTGAAAAGGTTTTATCAGAAGCATGCTTTCCTCTTAAAGTAGCCTATGGACATATAGCAGATTTAGCTGAAAATGGAGTTGATTTAATATTTCTTCCGAGTTTTATAAATCTTAATCTTCACGATGAGTATGAAAGAGGGCTTGTATGCCCACTTGTGCAAACAATCCCTTATGTAAGCAGAAAGTTATTTAGCGAGACAAAAATCCTTATACCGAGAATAGACTTCTCAAGAGGACTTGACTACTTAAAGAAAGAACTCTGTCAGACTTTTAAGGGAATTATAAATATAAAAAACATTGATGAAAAAATAGCCATTGCAGGAGAAAAACAGAAAGAGTTTTTAAATTCACTCAAGAAGGAAGGCTTAAAATTTCTTGAAACAGCAAAAGATAAATCACTTGGACAGCAAGCCACTGTTATTATTATTGGCAGATCCTATAACTCCTTTGATCAGGCAGTTAGCCTTGATATTTCAGGGAAGCTTACACGTCTCAATGTGCTTCCTATTCCAATGGATATGCTGCCTTTTGAAAAAATACACATCAAAGATGATTGGAAAAATTTATACTGGCGCTCAGGACAAAGGATAATCAGAGCCTCCAAGTTTCTTCACAAATTAGATGAAGTATATCCTATTTTTATAACCAACTTTTCCTGTGGTCCTGACTCCTTCATAATAAACTATTTCAAAGAAGAAATGGCTCAGAAACCCTATTTAATCCTTGAGATTGATGAACACAGTGCTGATGCAGGTGTGGTCACCCGTCTTGAGGCTTTTATAGATAGTATAAAAGGCAGAGAAGAAAAATACTCAGCTAAAGTATTTATTCCAGTATCAATTAAGAGTTCAGATCTATCAAAAAGAACCATATACATTCCCAGAATGTCTGATCATGCCTTTGCTTTAAAGGCATCCTTTAACTACTGCGGAATTGAAGCAGAAGTAATGCCTGTCTCTGATAAAGAATCTATTGAGCTTTCAAGAAAATACGTAGGTGGAGGAGAATGTTTCCCTTATGTTGTAACACTGGGTGATATGTTGAAAGTTGTTTTTTCAAAAGATTTCGATCCAGATAAAACAGCCTTTTTCATGCCTTCTGGTGCAGGTCCTTGCAGGTTCGGTCAATATAATGTTTCCCACAGAATGATACTTAAAAAATTAGGCTTTGACAACGTTCCTGTTTATTCGCCCCAGCAGGATGCCCAGTTTTATAAAGATCTAAATATTGCTGGCGGAGAGTTTTCCCTCAGAGCTTGGCAAGGAGTTGTTGCTTATGGCTTACTTACAAAATTACTTTTACAGACAAGACCTTATGAAAAAAATAAAGATGAAACAGAATCGCTCTATGAAAGCTATCTTGTAAAAATTTACAATGCTTTAAAGAGCAGGAATGGAAATATTGAAGATTTAATGAACAATATGAAAAGAGATTTTCAAAACATTCCCAAATACAAAGATAAAAAACCTCTGATTGGAATTGTGGGAGAGATATTTGTCCGTTCTCATTCATTTTCAAATGAGAATTTGACAAAAAGACTTGAGTCTTTAGGTGCAGAGGTTTATCTTACACCAATTGAAGAGTGGATTCACTATGTAAATAAAATGGCTTTGAGAAAAGCCTTGATAAAAAAGGATAAATCTGCTATTATAAAAATTCTTATTAATAAATTTTTCCAGTGGAGGGTTGAGAAAAAATTTTCATCACGTTTTAAAGGAACACTTAAATTTTTACATGAGCCCTCTATAAAGGAACTTTTTAAGTTTGCATCACCATATGTTCCTGACAGCTTTGAAGGAGAAACTATTTTGAGCATTGGTAAAAGTATTGATTTAATAAAAAAAGGAGCAAACGGCATAATAAACGCTATGCCTTTTGGATGCATGCCAGGTGCTATTGTTACTGCTTTATTAAGATTTATTCAAAAGGATTATAACATACCTGTTGTATCACTTGCCTATGATGGCACAAATTCTACTGTGAATGAACTATGGCTGGAAGCTTTTATAGAAACAATAAAAAACTTAAAGGGGAGGTGAATTGAGTGGGAAATGTTCTTAAATGGAGGAAGAAAAAGATAAAAAAGCATAAATACAGAAAACTCCGCAAAAAAATGAGAGCACAAAGAAGAAATAAATAATAGGATAAAAAATGAAAGATTTAATGATTTTAAAAGAAAAGATTGCCATGATTGATAAAGAAATAAAAATCATATCAGAAAAGATTGATTTAATTGATAAAAAGCTAAACAAAATAGAAGAAATTGATTTGGAAATCAAGGCAATCAAACTATTTTTAAAAAGAGTTTTCCCTGATTTTAAAAAAGAGTTTCCTGATATATTAAAAAAACTTAGCTCAAGGGAGTAGATATAGTGTTTAAAGCATTTAGTACAACAGGCATAGGAAGTATGCCGCATACTGAAGTTTTGTCAGCTTGTGAACTTATTTTAAAGTATTTTGATATTCCATTTTGGCCACAAATGCCTAAATATTCACAGAATGAACAGATGATCACACAGTTTTGTGAGGGATTGCCAGGAATAACTTTCAATTCAGGCAAAGTTTATATCAAAAAAGACGATGAACTGATTACGGAATGGTTAAGCAGCTATCATGAAGAAATGTTTTCTTCTGTAAGTAAAGAGTATGCAATAGGGCTTTACAAAATGACAGAACTAATAAGT
>FMJZ01023426.1_pt1 | contig 21079 bp, 20 predicted proteins | sample 1987881 | NCBI WGS metagenome assembly FMJZ01 (sample SAMEA4378227, study PRJEB15110) | soil metagenome | biome: soil; feature: Field; material: Soil | place: India | collected 2015-03-11 | depth 0 m
TAATTAGGTTTTTTATTTCTTGCAAGGATACTGTTAAATCTTCACTTCCATGAATAAACAAAGTAGGTATTTGAATTTGATTTAAATATTTATCAAGATGATAATTATTCTCCACTAAATCGAGATAATATGAAAAGTTTAATTTTAAATCTTGGTTTGTCCGAGTATTTGTAAAGTTCCAAATTTGGTTTTTCTTCCATGCCTCGATTTGTCGTTTGGAATACCGAAAAAGTGTACCTATTGAACCAAGCAAGACAATTTTATCAATTTGGTCATATGTTGCAGCATAAATAATCGTTACTGCCCCACCAAGGGATTGACCAACCAAAGAAATTCTCGAAGTGTCGACCTTATTCTTAAGATTTGGAGGGAATATACTTTTTGTCAAAATGTAATTAACCAGAACCTTTAATTCGCTAACCTCTTGAGAAATACTAAAAGTGGCAAACTTATCAATGTCGATAAACAAATCGGATTCTGGGTCGATCGAATCGGTAGTGAAATTGTAGGAAATTGTAATAAAACCATTCTTTGATAATTGCTCAGAAAAATATGGAATGAAGCCCCAGTCTTTATGTCCAGTGAATCCATGAGTAATAACAACTATCGGCAAACGCTCTATTTCAGAAGATGGATACCTAATGTCACCAATTATTTTATCTGTTTCAGAAATTAATATTTCAAAACTATGAATATTCGTCATTTTCTGCTATCGGGCTACTAATTTCACCTTGAAAATTATTTCCTTTCCGGAACGCATTACTACTACATCCACAACATCGTTGGGTTTAAATTCTCGAAGAATAAATGTTAAATCCTGCAAATTCTTTACGTTCTTACCTCCAAATTTTGTGATAATATCATCACTTTGCAATCCAGCTTTTTCAGCTGGGCTTCCAGAACTAACCCCTGATATTTTCAAACCATAGGGATTATCTTCGAAGTTAGGAACAATGCCGAACCAGACTCTTGAATATCCTGGTGCAACTTCTTTGTTATCTTTTTTTTCAACAGGAACAACGACATAATCAGGTTTTTCGTATGAATTTCCATACCTTTCTAGAACTTTTTTCGCAAAATTTGCCACTTTCAAAATTCCATCGCAATCAATTTTTTCTACATCATCGCTCGGCATATGGTAGTCGCCATGGGCACCGGTAAACATAAATAGAACTGGAATCTTTACTGAGTAGAAAGAGGAATGATCACTTGGTCCATATCCTTCGCTTCCTTTGGTAAGAAAAAGCGTATCAATAGCAGCAACTGAATCAATTACTTTATCGAATGTTGTTGAAGACCCAGTACCAAAAACATTTAACTTGTTATCTTTCATTCTACCTACCATATCGAAATTTAGCATTAATACTATATTTTCGATAGGGATTGGTGAATTTTTAACAAAATGTGAGGAGCCAAGCAATCCCCCCTCTTCAGCATTAAATGCAACCACAATTACGGATCGTTTTAAAGGATATTGGGCAAGATATTCAGCAAGGTGCAAAATTGCAGAAACTCCGGATGCATTATCGTCTGCACCGTTGTGAATTTGTGGTGTTTTGCCGCGATAAAGAGAATTCTCGTTTCCCCAACCTAAATGGTCGAAATGAGCCCCTATCACAATATGTTGTTTAGACAGTTCTGGGTCAGTTCCGGGAATTAATCCAAAAACATTAGGTATTTCAACAGTCTCCTTTGAAATATCAACTGTTATTGTTACTTTTGTGTCTGGAATAAGAAAACTTTTAGGCTTTTTGGTTTTTTGCATTTCCATTTCGGTCGGATAAAGATTTGCTTCTTTGGGAAAGAATTTTGCTATTTCTGTTCGCTTAGCTTGAACTACAATTATTCCCGATGACTTGGCAAAAGTTGAAACTTTAATAGGATAAAAAACATTAGCAGAATCGCTTTGAACTTTTACAAAAATTATTCCAATTGCACCATGTTCTCGTGCGTTCATTGCTTTATATTCTAGCTTTGAGTAAGGAATGAATCTTTCATCCTTGGGTTGCCCTATTGCAGAATCGGCAAGTACAATAACAATTTTGCCTTTAACATCTATACCATCGTAATCGTCATAACCTAAATCTTTTGCTGTAATTCCATAACCTGCAAAAACAACTTCGCCAGTAACTGTACCATTTTCTGAAATTGGCAATGGTTTATATTCAACGTCCAAGCTCCAGGTTTTTGGTATACTTTTCCACATTTCTTTTGGAATACCTGGGCGTTCAATTAGTTTATTCCATATCATAGAGTTATTATTGGAAAACTTATATGATACAGGGAAAGGAAAAGTTTGTCTATATGTGTTTGAAATAGGTTTTAACCCAAACTCTTTAAATTTAGACTCGATAAAATCAGCAGCATTGTAATTTCCAGAAGTTCCCGGGAAACGTCCTTCCAATTCGTCCGATGCAAGATATTTGATGTAGTCTGCTATTTTTAAAGCATCAATAGAACTTGCTTTCTGGGAGAAGGAAATATTAACAAGAAAAAGAAAGAACAAAAATAAAATTATTAATTTTTTTAACATTTTTTCACCTATTAAGATTCCTTAATGAGATTAAAAAATTGATTTTTTAAATTGTAATCACTAGGATTTTTAACGGAAGATATCAAGAAGTCCCCCGTCGTAAAAACGAACCATTTATAATCATCGTCGGAGAAAATTATATTATCGATTTTAGGAGCAGTATTATAAAAATTAATAACATACATTTTGTTTTCGTAAAAACCGAAATCAATAGTTGTAAAATCTAATTGAAGAAGCGAACACAGTTTGTATGAACTTGCTTCAATTTCTTTCTTGTGAGATGGATTTATCCCAGAATTTTCTCTGGAATAACGAGAAACAAGAGGCTTTTTAATATCGTAACTAAAGATTTTAATATGCTTTTTCCCTATTACAAAAGCACGATAAAAATCTGTATAATCATAAAATTTTTGGACAACCAATTGTTTTTCTCCAGATATGTCGTACGCTGAGAAAAACTCCATTGGATTGAAAACTTTGTAGGTGAAATTTTCCAAACCTATTTGATTTAGTCTAATAAACATCGGAAAACCAATATAGTCAAATAATTCTGCCCAATTTAAAGGATAAACCAAGTTCTTAAAAGTATCCGATGTAGTCCCAATAGGATGGCTTTTAGTTGGAATTAGCGCAGTTTCTGGGATATGAAACCCCAATTCCTTGGCGATTGTTAATTGAAAAAAATAATCCTCAAGACACTTTAAAAATGGATTATTTATGACAATTATTTTCTGTAAGGCCAAGGTTTTCAAAACTGATTGATACAAAGGAACATCGCGACTTACCCTATCAAAAATTAGGTCATATCCAACTTTGTCATCGATTTTGTGAGCACCAATTTTAACTAATTCTGCAACAATATCCGAAGACTTTGAATTAATATAATCTATTAAAGAAAATGGAAAAGAAATATCTGCACCGCAGAAAATCCCAATTTTTTTCATGTTAACCTCGAATTTCATTAAATGAAAGTGCAAATTAACTAATTTGATTAAAGTAATAATGTTATTCTTGGTTACTAAAGTTAAACTTAATTAATTTTGTTTTTTATTCTTTAATATTTTGGCAAAATGAATTTTTTTAATGAATTCGAAAAGTTAGATTTCGAGAGTTGGAAGAAAGAAGCTGAAAAGGTTTTAAAAGGAAAACCTTTTGAAAAATTGTTTTCCGAAACCTTCGAGGGTGTTAAAGTAAAACCCCTTTATACAAAAGAGGATGTTTCCCAAAATACTCTTAATGAATATCCTGGTTTCCCCTCTTTTTCCCGTTCTTGGAAATTAGAAGGAAATACAAAAAATAGCTGGAAAATTGTTCAGAGGATTGAATGTCCCAATCCTCGGGAAGCCAATGCTATTATCAGAAGAGAACTGGAAAGAGGTTCCGAGGGCTTTTTTATTAAACATTTTAATTATGATTTTGAAAATCCTCAAGGTGTCATTATTAATTCAATTTTAGATTTCGACGAAATTTTCAAAGACATCGATTTGACCAAAATTCACATTCATTTTGAGTCTTGTTTTCCAATAGAATTGGGTTCATTCTTCCTTGGTTACTTGGAAAAGTCGTCTTTCGACAAAAAGAGTATAGAAGGTTCGATTTTCTACGACTTCTCGAGTGATTTACTTGGTAAGGGAAGGCTTTATGATAAAAAATTTTGGATGGACAATATTCTTAAAAAAAATTTCAACACTTTCTATGAATCTCTTCCAAATTTTAGGTCAATAGTAATCGATGGTACTTTCTTCAATGAATCTGGCTCAAACGCAGTTCATGAATTAGCTTTTACATTAAGTTATGCTGTTGAACAATTAATTTTTTTGAAAGAAAGTGGTGTGGACACAAAAGATGCATTATTGAAATTTCTTTTTAAGCTATCTGTAGACAGCGATATTTTCATAAACCTTGCAAAATTGCGTTCATTTAGGGTGCTCTGGGCAAACATCGTTGATTATCTAGGAGTTAGTGATCACATTCCTTACGTTCCGATTTACGTCGCAACAGCCTCACGAAATAAAAGCAAGTTAGATATTTATTCGAACATGCTAAGAAATATATGCGAAACATTCGTTGCAATTCTTGGGACAGCTGATTACATAGAAGTTATACCGTATGATTATTATCTCGTTGAACCTAGTGAATTCTCTTATAGGAATGCAACCAACACACAGCTTGTTTTAAAAGAAGAACATAACTTGAAAGAAGTTATAGATCCAGCTGGCGGCTCTTGGTATTTAGAAGCACTAACTTATGAACTTGCTCAAAAAACTTTGCAAATTTTTAAAGAAATAATGAATTCTGGAGGATTTTTCCAATCTCTAACAAATGGCATAATTCAACAGCAAATAAATGATTTGCGGGCGAAGCGTTTAAGCAGGCTTTCCAAACGAGAAGATGTATTGATTGGAGTAAATAAATTTCCAAATCCAGAGGATAGTTTGAGCAATGACAAGACAGGTAAAAATAAAATTGATTACCAGAAATTATTCGTTGAGAGAAAGCTAAAATTATCCGATTATCAAAGTAAGCAAGAAAGAAATACTTCAACAGAAAAGGATTTAATTGAAATTGCTAAAAGTTATTCAAGTCTGGACTCAATAATAAATTTTGAATATTATAAAAATAATTTAATACCAATTCAACCAATAAAGAAATTCCGGTTTTCCGAAGTTTTTGAAAACATACGCAAAAAATCACTTAAGTATAAGTCTAAATTTGGAAACTTGCCTAAAGTTTTAATCATACCTTTTGGTAAAATTGCAGATTTTAGAGAGAGAATTAATTTCACCCAAGAATTTTTCCTCGTTGGTGGTTTCGATGTTGTTGTTATAGAACCAGTCAATAATATCGAAAAAGCATTCCAGAAATTACTCGAAACCAATTCACAAATTGTCGTTTTCTGTTCGTCGAATGAAAAATATCCAGAATTTGTGGTTCAACTTTCAACTTTGATAAAAAAATTTAAACCTTTAGTCATTAACGTGCTTGCTGGATTACCTTCTGAGGAGGAGGCTCAAACTTATCAACAAAGCGGCGTCGAAGTATTTATTCACCTAAAATCCGATATCGTCGATACCTTTAATAGCATTTATGCTAAGTTACTTGTAACAGAACAATAAAACATGCGGAACAATGATTATAATTAGACTTACTCTATCTCGTTTGTTTGTTTTACATAAAAAAGCAAAGTGATGGAATTAAGAAAAATACATACAAGCAGGGAATTAATTTTTTACTCACCCGGCTTTGAAACTAAAATGGAAATTAACTTTGCTGGGTTTTCAGTTCCTGCTGGTTTTCCTTCTCCAGCAGACGAATATCTTGAACCCAAGTTGGATTTAAATCAGTTACTAATTAAACACCCAACTGCAACCTTCTTCGTTCGCGTTCAAGGAAATTCTATGATAAATGCTGGGATCCATAATGGCGACATTTTAATTGTTGATAGGGCATTGGAACCAAAGAACGGGGATATTGCTATTTGTGTTATCGACGGTGAATTTACGGTAAAGAGACTGCAGATAATCAGCGACGAACTTTATCTTGCTTCAGAAAATGGTGATTTCAAACCGATTAAAGTAACTGAATTTCAAGATTTTAAGGTATGGGGAGTCGTGTCCTTTGTAATACACAAGCCATAACTAAAAATGATTGCATTGGTCGACTGCAACAACTTTTATGTTTCTTGTGAGCGGGTTTTTAATCCTAAACTAGAAAAGCAACCAGTTGTCGTACTGTCCAATAATGATGGGTGCATTGTTGCTCGCTCGGAAGAAGCAAAGGCACTGGGAATACCAATGGGGGCCCCATTATTCCAATTTAGAGAACTACTTAAGAAAAACAAAGTTGTTACTTTGTCATCAAATTACACGCTTTACGGAGATATGTCCGAACGTGTAATGAATACTCTGACGCAATTTTCCCCGAATATCGAAGTTTATTCTATAGACGAAGCATTTCTAGACTTTTCAAACCTGGCGGATATTGGGAACGATTCTGAGAAATTATTCAAATATGGTATGGAAATACGCAACACAATCTTAAAATGGACTGGGATTCCTATATCAATTGGAATTTCCCACACGAAGGTTCTTTCTAAAGTTGCGTCAAAACTTGCAAAAAAAGGAAAAGGAGTTTGTGTCCTAAATTCACAACAAGAAATAAATGCTGCACTTTCAAACTTTGATGTTGAAGATGTTTGGGGAATAGGTAGAACCTATTCGAAATTTCTAAAAAAGCATAATATAAAAACTGCATATGAATTGGCAAATGCACCTGAGCATTGGGTTCAGAAACATTTGACTATAGTTGGCTTGCGGTTAGTTAAAGAACTTCAAGGAATAAAATGTATTGACATAGACTACCAACCAATTCCTAGAAAATCTGTTGGTTCACAAAAGTCGTTCGGAGAATTACAAACAGATTTTTCTGTCCTCTTCAACGCACTTTCTTCTTACATTGACGAGTGTGCAAAAAAACTTAGGAATCAGCAAAGTTTAGCAAATATTATGGGAGTTTTTGTTGCTACAAACCCTTTTAATACAAATGAACTTCAATATTTCCGAAGCAAATTTATTCGGCTCCCGGTACCAACAAATTTTACCGGTGAATTAATCAAGTATGGTTTTTACATTTTGAAAGAAATTTTCCGTGAAGGTTATAAATATAAAAGAGTTGGAATTCTTTTCTCTGGCCTCATTTCAGAAAAGTCTTTTCAATACAATCTTTTCGATAAGTTAAATAGAGATAAGATTGTCCGCTTGATGGAAGTTTACGACACCTTAAATAGAAAATATGGGAAAGGTACTTTAAAATTTTCCGCTCAAGGAGTAAATAAGCCTTGGAAAATGAAACAAGAACATCTTTCGGAACATTTTACAACTGAATGGGAAAACATTCTGACTATTAATTTAGACAATCACCTTGTTCCAATTAGAAAAAAATGAGAATTTTAATCTTGTGCACAGGCAATTCGTGTAGAAGTCAGATGGCAGAGGGTTTCCTTAAATCGTTCGACTCAAACCTTTTTGTATACTCTGCAGGAACAAAGCCAGAAAGGGAAATAAATCCTTGGGCTGTTTTGGTAATGAAGGAAATAGGAATCGACATTTCAAAACAATATCCTAAAGACGTTACCAGTTTTGTAAACTACGACTTTGACTTCGTTATCACAGTATGTGATAATGCAAAAGAAAATTGTCCAATTTTTACAGGGAAAGTGAAAAATCGGCTGCACATTGGATTCGAAGACCCAGCCAAAGCTAAAGGGACAAAAAACGAAGTGTTGTTTGTCTACCGAAAAGTAAGAGATCAAATCCGAGAAAGATTCTGGAAACTTTATCAAGAAAATTTCGTAGGTAATAATTTGTTCGAGAATTTTAGTGAAAATCAATAGTAATTTGAATCCACTTAATTTGCTTAGTTTCTTTTTGTTATCTTTTTTGCATTGCTTTCTCAATCTGCTTTATTTTTTTTTAAACCTGGAATATACATTATTTTGGGAACTACTCGATTTTCTTTTTATCTTTTTGTTTTCCGTTTTCATCTTGATAAGTTTGCTTAATCAGACAGAGAAAAAATTTGTCTCTGTATCAAAATTTGGTGAGCTTTTCCTCGAAGATTCAAAATTTATCACGGTAGTATTAATTGGATTTCTAGGTTTAAATTTAGTTTTTCAAATAGCTGAATTGTTTTATTCCACAAGAATCATATTTTTTCTAAAAAATGAAACAAATTTTATCTTTTCCGTCGTAGTTACCTATTTCATAGTTACTTACTCTTTTCGTTGGATAAATCGATTAAAAAGAAAAAACATTCATAAATACTTAAAAGCTTTATATATAGTTACTTGCATATACTGGTTCATCTTTTTTGGTCATGAAATTTTTCCCCAATTCGAAGTTAAAATTGCTGGATACGATTTAAGGTCAATTGGGTCACCCATCTTTACTATTTTGTTTTTCTTTGCTTTTAAAGTAAAGGCTTGGCTTCCTTTATCATCAAGAAATATTCAAAAGAGCCTTTTGTTTTACTCGTTATTAATTGTTGGCTCGGGAATAACCATTCTTTTCAGCCAATCGGAGGCTTCGCTTGGCTTAAGTAAATCCTCCGCTTTTTTTAAGGAATACTCTAAATATTTTGCTTTATCATTTTTGGTCACTTATTTTCGTACATTATTTGTTGGATTAACCTCGTTGCCGTATTCAAAAGTAATAGAACAAAAAGTCTACGAAGTTAGTTCCCTTTCTTACTTAAGCAAAATAGTTAGAAATTTTAATAAACTTGACGATATGTATAACATTATTGTAGAACTTTCCCACAATGTATTTAGCCATTCACCTGTCTGGATCCAGTTTTATGTAAAAGGAAATATAGAAATCAAAGCATGTAAGGGCATTGAAAAAAAATTAATCGAAAGATATCTTAACCAATTTGCCAACAATTATTTCATAAAAGATATAAGACAACCTCAAATTTATGCAACTTATTCAGAAATCTTCCCTAATACTAACAATCCCCCGAATGCAATAATGTTCGAAAGTATTTGTCTAGTTCCAATTTTTTTTAGAGAAACCATAGTTGGGCACTTAATTATAGCAAATCCAAATCCATACTTTTTCGATGAAGATGATGTTAAATTGTTAACTTCCTTTGTTGAAACTTTGTGCGTCTCGATTGAAGGCAATCATTTATTAAAAGAGACTATAGAAAAAGAAAAATACAAACAAGAATTACTTTTAGCTAAAAATATTCAAAATAATTTTCTTCCTAAGCAAATACCAAACATCTCCAATTTTGAAATTGAAATTTTCTTTAAACCATCAGAAGAGGTTGGAGGAGATTTTTATGATCTAATTCAACTTAACAAAAACCAAATTTTAGTTCTTATTGGGGATGTTTCTGGAAAGGGAATTAGCTCCGCTTTCTATATGGCTTTACTTAAAGGAATAATTTTCTCTTCCAAAATAAATCAACCAAATTTACGCCAACTATTTGTTCATTTTAACGATTCTTTGTACAATCAAATCGACAAGCAAATTCACATAACTATGAGTGGACTCTTGTTGGATTTTGAACAAAGAAATTATGAATTTATTCGGGCTGGGCACTTACCAATTATTATTAAAGAAAATGGCAAGATTTTTTCTGAAACTCCCCCGGGTATGGGTATCTCTTTGATAAACACAAATTTTTTTGACAACAATTTATCAATACATCGTGGTGAGTTATTAGGAGACTTATACTTTTTACTTTTCACCGATGGGTTAGTAGAGGTACTTGGTAATAAAGATATTAATGAAGGTATGAATAAATTGAAACTTATTTTGAAAGAATCAGTATATAAAAATGCAAAAGATTTGAAAGAAAGGATTTTGGATGAAGTAAGTAAAAAGGGAACAGTTTTTGATGATGATGTAACTTTACTGATAGTAAAGTTCAAAGATAATATTAATTAAGGAGATGTTTTATGGAAAAGAAATTTGATATTCAAAAGGAAAGGATTAATTCAATTGAGATCATTAGAATTTCTGGTATCTTGGATGCTCAGACTGCTCATGAATTAGAAAATTCAATCCAAAATACCATTACTGAGGGGATTTATAAAATAATAGTCAATTTTAAAAACCTTGAATATATTAGCAGCGCGGGTTTAGGTGTTTTTATGGCATTTGTCGAAGAAATCCGAAATAACAATGGAGACATAAAGTTCACAGAAATGAAAGATAAAATTTATTCAATTTTCGAGCTCCTTGGATTTCATATGATATTCGACATCCTACCCACCGACATAGAAGCCAAAAATTATTTCGTGAACAATCTTTTAAAAAAGAATGAGTAATATTCAAAGTTTGAACAAAATGGATTTTTCGGCTGATATATCAAAACTTGACCACGTTCGAAAGTTCATAAAAGATAAATGTTTAGAATTATTAATTGATGAAATAATTTGTTACCAAATATCTTTAGCAATTGAAGAAGCTTTTGTTAACTTAGTAAAACATTCTTTCAAAAACGATAATTCAAATAATATTTCGATTACCTTTTCCAGAACGCAAACATATATTAAAATTACTTTAGAAGACAATGGACCAAGTTTCGATCCTAGGAGTATTTTACCCGTAGAACTCAAACAAGTTGGGAAAAAATTTAAAAAAGGAGGGTTGGGTGTTTTTCTTATTTCAAAAATTATAGATCAAATATACTATGAACCCAAGAACATACTTTCCCCTACAAATAAATTAATCCTAACCAAGATTTTAGAATAAACTAAATTTTGTAATTTAGTGTTTTATATTAAATATTGCTCAATTTTTATGAAGGGTATTATAATTGGAAGTGGTGTTTTGCTTGGTTTATTTTTGGGACTTTTTCCATCTTTTAAAGGAACAAAACCCCTTTGGTGGAAGGGATTAGTTATTCTATTCTTTTTTATAACAATTATTTTGACTTTTGTACCTTTTGTAGCCTCAAATTTTGCTACATTCAAATTTGTAGCAAATAATGTTAATTTGTTTAAAGGACCTTTATACTTTAGGGTTACAGAGATTATCCCTAAACTTAAAGATATAAATAACCCAAATTCCTTTAAAATAATCGTATCGAACCCTAAATATCAAGATGTTTTGGACTCACTTTTGATTTTAGGAGTTCCTTTGCCAAAGGAATTTCAAATTGGACAAAAAATTATTGCAAATGTAAGCTACGATACACAAAAGAAAGTGTTTATATACGATAAAAGCATTGCTGTTAACCCTTTTTGGGTACTTCCTTTTGTTCCCCAACTTGGGGAGCAGATAAGAATAATGAATTTCCACGTTCCAAGTGCATGGGTAGCCGTTGTTGCATATTTACTCTCAATGTTCTATTCCATCAAGTATCTAAAAAATAGACGGTTTGAAGATGATGAAATAGCTTCGTCATCTGCGTTTTTAGGAACAATTTTTGCAATTCTTGCAACAGTTACTGGTATGATTTGGGCTAAATTCAACTGGGGTTCGTTTTGGAACTGGGATCCAAGGCAAACTTCCATTTTCGTTCTTCTTTTGATTTATTTTGCTTACTTCGTTTTACGACAAAGTATTGAAAACTACGAAACCAAGGCACGTTTAAGTTCCGTATATTCAATTATTGCATTTGTAACGGTACCTTTTCTTGTTTTCATTATGCCCAGATTGCTCGAAGGTAATCATCCTGGTTCAGCCAATAGTCCCAACATCGGACCAATTTTAAGTCCACAAGAAGGATCTTTAAGTTTATTGCAAACATTTGGTTTTAGCTTTGGTTTTCTTTCTTTTACTTTACTATTTTTTTGGATTTTAAACTTGAAAATAAGATTCACAAAGCTTAATTTATCCTTTTATCGGAGGTTAAATGGAAAATTTTCTAACTAACAACCAATTATATGTGGTACTGATAGTTGTGCTGGTTATATGGTTGGGACTGTTTGTTCTGCTAACTTCCGTTGATAAAAAAATAACAACATTGGAAAAAAAAGTAAATAGTTTGTTAAAAAATTCGGAGCAAAAAGAATGAAAAAATACATAGCTATTGGTGGTTTGGTCCTACTCTTTCTAACCTTGCTTTTATTATCGTTCAATAGAAGCTCCATTGAATATGTTGACTTTCAAAAAGCTAAAGAATTAAACAAAAAAGTCCAAGTAATCGGAACGCTTGAAAAATCAAAGCCAGTTAACTACAACATAAATTCAAATATACTTGAGTTTTATATGAAAGACAAAAAAGGCAATTTGAAATTTGTAAGGTTCAACGGACCGCAACCCAATAATTTTACAATTGCACCTGAATTTGTAGTCAAAGGTTTTATGGAGGATTCGGTTTTTTCCGCAAGCGAAATCATTACTAAATGTCCCTCGAAATATGAAAGTGAATTAGAAAAGGTTAAATAAAGAGGTAAGTATGTTCGGAAAAATTTTATTATATATTTCTACAGTTTCTTGGTTTTTGTCATTTCTCCTTTTCTTATTTGAAAGCTTAAAATCAAAAAACGAAAAAGTCTTTCTATTTGCCAAGATATCATTTTTCACTGGTATTGCTGGAATATTCCTTGCTTCTATTTTTTTACTATTCAATATTCTTTCTCATAATTTTACACTAACTTATGTATGGAGTTATTCATCAAGAAACCTGCCCTTTTTGCTCTTACTTTCTTCCTTTTATGCTGGACAAGAAGGATCTTTCTTGCTTTGGGCTTTATTTATGTCTCTAGTAGCTTTGGTGCTCTACTTTTACCTCAAAAAAAATCAACTTGATTTACTTCCTCTCTCATATTTTTCACTAATAATTTTCTTTGTTGGATTAATATTAGTTTTTAAAAGCCCATTTGCTGATTTATGGGAATCATTCCCTGATGGAAACATTCCGAGGGATTTTGTTCCGGAAAATGGAAGGGGTTTAAACCCAATTTTGGAAAATTATTGGATTGCGATTCACCCTCCTATATTATTTTTGGGTTATAGCCTTTTGGTTGTTCCATTTGTCTTAGGAATTTCCGGTTACATAAAAAAAGAATTTAATCAATATCTTAGACCAATGTCTTTCTGGACTTTGCTTGGTGCTGGAGTACTCGGATTAGGTATTATGCTTGGTGGATTCTGGGCATACGAAACACTTGGCTGGGGTGGCTTTTGGGGTTGGGATCCAGTAGAAAACTCGTCTTTAGTGCCTTGGATCTTTGTTACTGCTCTTGCTCATACACTTATTCTTCAGAGAATTAAAGGTGGGTTTATCCGAACAAACTACATTCTTGCTTGGTTAAGTTTCTTGGGTGTTTTATATGCATCTTATTTGACCCGCAGTGGTGTCCTGAGCGACACTTCCGTTCATTCCTTTGTTGACCCTGGCAAGATTGTAAACGCTTTCCTTTTAGTTTTTCTTGTTTTCTTCACAATATTTCCACTTGTTATTTTTATTTTAAGAACCAAAAGTGTTCCCGACCTTGAAGAGAAAATTAAAGTCAATAGCAGACAGTTTTACACTTCCCTTGGGACAGTAATTTTGATAATCGCTTCTATCGTAATTATTGTTGGCACCAGCCTACCAATCATTCAAGGTTTCCTAGGCGCAAAAAAAGTCGCTTTGGAACCTTCCTTCTACAATCAATGGATGGCACCAATCGCAATTCTTATTTTGATTTTTAATGCAATTTCACTTTTATATAATTGGAAAGAAACTTCTTTTACCCAAATTAGGCGTGGTCTTCTGTTCGCATTAATACCATCCCTTATTTTGGTTATTATTTTCTATTTTGCATTTGAAAATAACATTTTGTACTCATTTATTTTGTTCTCGGCAATCTTTTCTTTGGTTTTAAACGCTGAAAAGTTGCTTAATAAACTAACAAAGAACAACCTGAGAATTGGGGCCTTTATTTCGCATCTTGGTATATCATTTTTAATTCTTGGAGCAATGTTATCCGGGGGATTTGAGAAACATCAAACGATTCATCTGATAGAAGGTAAAAACTCAAAAGCACTCGGATATGATTTCCTACTTATGAAAAAAGAAAGAATCGAATTAAACCTTTCAGATAGGGAAAAATACCAATTTCATATTAAAATAAACGACCAACATGGAAATGCTATTGTAAAACCTATTGTTTATTGGAGTAACTTTAATAACTTCGAACAACCATACTTTGAACCAGATATTAAAACATATCTCACAAAAGATTTATACTTAGCTCCAAAGTCGGTAATGTTTAATGACTTTTTTCAACCAATTCAATTTAAAAAAGGCGAAAAAATTCCTGCTCCTTGGTCGGAGAAAGACTCAATTCACTTTGTTTCATACGATATGGGGTCGATGCATGTGGGTTCAAAACAAGAACAATTTATGTTTGGACTAGTTATAAATTATCTTATAGATAACAAAATATATCTAGATACGATTGTTTCAGTCCTAAATATGAAAACTAGTTCATTTAACCCAATTTGGAAAATGGTACCTTCAAAGGAATTTGGTATCGGTTTTACAAAGTTCCTACCTGAGGAAAATCTTGAAAAATCGATTGTTGAACTAAGCTTTGGTCAAGAGATGTTAATTGCTGATGTCACAATTAAACCGTTTATCCTATTAGTTTGGCTCGGGGTTATCCTTACAGTTGTTGGTTTCGTTTTTGCATTAGTAAAATATAGTAAGAATGAATAATAAATTTAGGTTAATAAATAAAATAATTATGTTTTCGTCAAATTATTTTGTTTTACTAAATGGAGAAAATTGATGGTCCCAAAAATCATTTCTATCTTAAGTGTTCTATTGGTTATTTCAATTAATGCTTGTAAATCTGAAGTTAAAGAAAAAACTGAACCCAACGAGGAATATGTTGATATTACCGAACTAACCCAAAACCACGAAACTCAAAATTCAAATTCTGAACTAAATTCCCCCAAGTTCAAACCATTAGTCTTTACCGCAAAGTCCATTACCCCGGCCAAACCTGGTAATCTAGTCGATTTTGCTTGGGTGCAAGATGGAAAAGAGGTCAAATTTTCAGAATTTGCAAAGGACAAAATAATTTTGTTAAACTTTTGGGGAACTTGGTGCCCGCCATGTAGAAGAGAAATACCAGATTTGATCGAAGTACATGAAGAAGCTCAAGGAAAGGATTTTATTGTTGTCGGAATTACACTTGAAAGAGACGTTGTTAATGCTGAAACCAATGTCAAAGAATTTGCTCAGCAAAAAAATATTCGCTATTTAAACATTATTGATAAGAATCAATCAATTGCTCGAGCTTATGGCGGCATTAACGCAGTTCCAACAACATTTATTATTAACAAAAAGGGCAAAATTGTTGAAACTCTCGTTGGGGCAAGATTTAAACAAGACTTTATTGATGCAATTAATAGAGCTAGATAACTGTTTAATTACTTATAAAGAGAAAATAAAAAAGGCTGGATTTAATCCAGCCTTTTTTAAAAAAAATTATTTATTCGTTAGGTGAACTCTCAACTAATGTCCGCTTTCCTAATTCATTATCAATCATTAGTAATCCACCTTTCCAATCTCCAATCATCTTTAATTTTTCTACAATTTCGCTTACGCTGGCTTCCTCCTCAACTTGTTCGGTAACAAACCATTGTAAGAATATTTGTGTAGCATGGTCCCCCTCCCTAATTGCCAAATCGGCAAGGGAATTAATATTTTGGGTGACGTATTGTTCATGTTTAAGAGCATCTTCCATTGCAGAAAGTGGACTATCCCAACTGGATGGAGGTTCATTAATTGAAGAAATCCTTGCTAAACCGCCCCTTTCAAGCATGTAATCAAAAAATTTCATAGCATGTCCAGTTTCTTCTTGGGCTTGAAGTCTCATCCAGTGTGCAAAACCTTTTAAGTTAATCGATTGGAAATATCCAGCCATCGCCAGATATAAATTCGAAGAATACATTTCCCTTCCTAATTGCGCATTCAATGCATTTTGAATTGTTTCTTTTAGCATTTTACCTCCAAAAAAAGCTAAAAAACGAAAAATTATAAAATTTAGTCTACTTTGGTAACTTTACCAAAACTTGCGTGCCTCTTCTTTCTTTTGTTCCTAGGTAAGAAGGAGAATAAATAAAAATATCGCCCCCAAGCTTGGTTATAATTTCTTTTACTAAGGTCATTCCCAATCCAGTCCCTTCGATTTTTCTCTCCTTGGCTAAGTTGGTCCGATAGAACTCATTAAAAATTTTAGAAAGTTCATTTTCCTTTATTCCAATTCCATTATCTGCAACTGAAACTTCAACGCAATCATCCTTTTCCGTAAGAATTACCTCTATAATTCCATTTGGTTCGTTAAATTTTATTGCATTTGAAACAATATTTGAAAATGCCATTTCCAATAGTCTCTGGTTCGAAAAAATGTTTATGCTTTCTTGTTTAGAAGAGATTCGATATTCCAAATTCTTTGAATCAATCAGAACTTGATACTTTAAATAAAGATCTTTTAATATACCAATTAACTCAACTTCATCTTTGGCTACCTCAATAGAAAGTTTAATTTGAGAAATTGTCAAAATATCGCTAATTAATTCCAAAGCATTATTTAACCGTGTTTGAATTCTGTCTAGTGGATTACGTAAGAATTCGGGAATCTCTCCAAGATTTTTATTTGCAATTAAGTCTACCCAGGTTAGTGCAGCAGATATCGGTGTTTTCAAATCGTGAACCACCGTCATAACATATCTGGATTTGGTTTTTTCTGCTTCTTCAAGTTCTTGGTAAGCTTGGTACAATTCCTTCTCTCTCTGGTATAAAACCCTCGCAATAGAATTAGCAAGATAAATCGAGATAAAAACAACGACAGTAAAAGTTGAAAAGAAGACAATTAAATAAACTGGGTCATCAAACAATGGTTGCCTTGCCACCAAAGCTAAGAAATGGTGCGGAAGGAGATAATTATACTCAAACCATGCTAAAGTAACTAAAACCAAAATAGTAATTCCTATAATTAGGGAAATAACTGGTCCTGGAAGAATAAGACTTCCGATTATTAAATGAAAAACAAAGAAAGCATTGAAAGGCGATTCGACTCCCCCAGTAAAATAAATTAAAAGTATTAAGAAAATAAAATCGGTAATAATTTGAAGTAAAGAAAAATGCAAACTATGAAGATTAAATTTTTTTGAAATTTCAGGGAATTTGTTCCATAAAATTAGAAACAGAATGTTATAAAAAAAAATTGAGATAGCAATAAGCAAAATTTCAGTTGTTTCGATAGCTAGTTCGGGAAAATAACTTTTAACTATGCTTAAAAACAAAACAAAACCTAGGAGAAGCAAAACAGCAAAAAATCTGAGATTGATTAACCATTTGTTTCTTTTTCTAATTTCGACCCAGAAATTTTCGAAGTTTACCCTTTCGGGTACCAAAGTAAATAATTTTGACAACATAATCATATAACCTTGTTCGTAAGCAATTTTGTAAATTGTAAATTAATAAATTAATTTTTTTAATAAAATGAACAAACAAGCTTATAAGAATATCTTCGAAGGGAAGAAAATTCTTGTTGGTATTACTGGTTCAATTGCAGCATATAAGTCATTGTTCCTAATAAGAGAACTTTGTCGTTGTGGTGCAAAAGTCTTTCCAGTCTTAACCCCATCAGCAACACATTTTGTTACAGAATTAACAATCGCAAATCTATCCAAAAACCCTGTTGCAGTTGAAATGTTCGATTCAAACATTCAAAAACATGGTGCATGGCATATAGATTTGGTACACCAATGTGATTTAATGATAATAGCCCCAGCAACTGCATCTACTATTGGAAAAATTGCAAATGGAATTTGCGACAGCACATTGGTCACACTTGCTACCGCCCTTCCAAGAAATATCCCATTACTTGTTTCTCCCGCAATGGACACAACAATGTGGGAACACCCAGCAACACAAAATAATATCAAAAAACTTAAATCTATGGGTATTGTAATTATTCCACCCTCCGTTGGTGAACTTTCCAGCGGTCACTTTGGAGAAGGAAGATTCCCTGAAGTCCCAGTTTTGCTTGATTATATTGAAACTTACTTATATTTTAAAGAAGGAAAACTTGATAAGTTGACAAAAGTTAAATCTAAATTAAATGGAAAAAATATTCTTATTACTTCTGGCCCAACCTATGAAAAAATAGACGACGTTAGATATATTTCAAACTTTTCTACTGGCAAAATGGGACACTCACTTGCAATCCAATCTCATATTTTGGGAGCAAATGTGAATTTAATTTCTGGACCCACTAAACTGGACATGCTTCACAATATCAACATAACGAGAATTGAATCTGCACAAGATATGTACGAGAAAGTTTTAGAAAATTTTGAAAAAACAGACATTTTAATTATGGCTTCTGCAGTTGCAGATTTTACACCAATAAATAAGCTCACTGGAAAATTCAAAAAAGAAAGTTCAGAAGAATTGATTTTGCATTTAAAAAAAACTATCGACATTCTTGGTAAATTTGGTAAAATGAAAAAACAAAAGCAAATTCTTGTTGGTTTCGCTCTTGAGGAATCCTCCACCGGTTTGAAAAATGCTTGGAAAAAGCTTTTAAATAAAAACTGCGACATAATTGCTCTAAACTATTTTGATAGAGAATTTAGCGGTTTTGCCGATGATTTCAACACTATTACATTAATTGGGTTCGAAAACGAAGACCAAATGTTCATTGAAGAATATCCGCCTCTAAGTAAAAACATTTGTAGCGTAATTATTTTGGAAAAAGTAATAAGTTTGATTAAATAATTAAGTTTCAGCAAATCTTTCCATTAATAACCGCAAATATTCAAAGCTGTAAATTCCGGTATCGTGCCCATCTTTCCAAATAAACTGGAGAGCGTAATTACCAATTGGTTCAATTGACTTTATGTCATACATCTCTGGTTTGAAAACCGTTAGCTTTATTGTCTCGAATTTATGAAAGCCAACTTGCTCACCTTGGCATTTTGCACAAGGACAATTCTCTCTTAAATCTTTAAGAAAAATTGAGGATGAAAAACCATCATCCCAAAAAATTTGAAGTCTATTGTTTTCAACTTTTTTTATTTCAATAGGCTGCATTGCTGTTATTTAATTTTTTTTATTTTCATATTCCAAATAACAATAAATCCAAATGCAGAAATCAAGCACATAAGTAAAATAATCCAAAAAGCGGAATGATACTCTGCTAAAGGAATAAACACATTCATTGAAAATAAACTTACTACAAAAGTGGGTACCATTATAGTAATTGTGATAATATTTAAAATCTTCATCAAAACATTAAGATTGTTGGCAATTATCGAAGCTCTGGCATCCATTAAACTTGCAAGAATTGAAGAATATGTCTCTGCTTGTCGCAAGCATTGATTGTTTTCAATCAAAATGTCTTCAAGTAATTCTTTCTCTTCATCAGTAATATTCAATTTCGAGGCATTAAATTTTATCTTTTCTAATAGAAATTGGTTTGTGTTTATTGCGTTATGGTAATAGACAAGACTTTTCTCTAGGGAAAAAAGATGAAGTAAATATTTATTTTCTTGAGCCTGGCTCAATTTTGCTTCAAGCTCATCCGAAATTCTATTTATGGTGTTTAAGTGGTGATAAAATTGTAAAATGAAACTATAAATAATTTTAAAGAACACATCTTTAATACTACAAACCTTTTGAAAAGGTTTGGTTTGCAAAAAATCTATCAAAGGGTCTTGGGAAACAACAATCATTTTATCTTTAAACAAAAAAATACCTATAGATTGTACTCTAAACAAGAGTGCATCTTCGGCAATGTGATGCTTAGGGGCTTTTAAAATGAATGCATAATGTTCAGGTTCTATTTCGAGTCGGGCGAGTTCTTCTGGGTCGAGCGAAGAATTCAGTGTATGCTCATCGATAAGTAGTTCATCAATTAAAAAACGCTTTTCTTCAATTGCAAGGTTAGTAAAAAACATTAAATTCCCAATTTCACTTTGGACTAACTTGTCACCTTCGATTTTATATTTAGCAACCATTTCTTTTCCAAAAATTACAAATTTACTAAAATAATGATTTTTAGATTGAATTTGTAAATAAAGGATTTTGAAATATTTTTGAAAAATTAAATTGATAACTCTTTCAAAACATGTTTTTTTTATTATTTTTGTCTTATTTAAAATTGAATTTATTATGTCACCTAAAACACAAACTGGTTTAACAGCAAAAGCTGAACGAAAAAGCGATCAAATTCAACTTGTTTCCTTTTTTTTAGACAACGAAGAGTATGCGATATCTATTGCTAATATTCAAGGAATAAATAGAATAGGTGAAATTACTAGGTTGCCAAATTCTTTAGATTTTATCGAAGGAATTACAAATCTTCGTGGAAACATTATTCCTTTAATCAACCTAAGGAAAAGGCTTGGATTACCTTCCAAAGAATTCGATAAAACCACAAGATTCATTGTAATTGAATACGGTTCTAGATTATTTGGTTTTATTGTCGATTTTGTAAGCCGTGTACTACGTTTGCCTAAGGATTCTATTGAACCCCCACCACCTTCTTCGTTGAAAATCGATACCAAATACATTACCGGAATTGCCAAATATGAAAATAAATTAATAATAATTTTAGATTTAACTAAGATTTTTACAGAGGAAGAATTTGACCAAATTTCACAGATTAAAACTAGTTAATGTTTAACATTTATAAGGTGGATTTATGAAAATCTCGTCTAAGTTATACTTATCTTTTGGTTTCATACTCCTAATTATTATAGGATTTACAATATTTTCCCCAATACAAATGTCTTCACTCTCAACTTATCTGGAGCAAGTAAAGAATGAAAACTTGAGGAAGGTTGTATGGTTAAATGATATCAAAGAGAATCAGAATGTAATAGCAAGAGCATTGCGAAACATACTACTTTCGAATGATCCAAAGATAGTTGAAAATGAATGGCAGAGAGTTTTGCAATCAAGGCAAAAAATTGGTCAACTCCTAAAAAAACTAACCGATGAACCTAAATCTAACAAAGAAAAAGAATTATTAGAAAAAATTAAATTAATCAGAGCTAAATATATCGATGGACAAGAGAA
>FMJZ01088171.1_pt1 | contig 21059 bp, 22 predicted proteins | sample 1987881 | NCBI WGS metagenome assembly FMJZ01 (sample SAMEA4378227, study PRJEB15110) | soil metagenome | biome: soil; feature: Field; material: Soil | place: India | collected 2015-03-11 | depth 0 m
AGGCGGGAGACCGAAAGACTTAAAAAGCAATAGAAATCCTCACCGAGCTTGGAGCTCGCTGTAGGGCCTTTCCCAAGGAGAAATGATGCGTACTCCTTAACGCTCGGCCGACTTCTTGGAATCGGCCGAGCCAAAAAAGTCCCTTACACCATCAAGGCAAAGGGTTCCTCAAGGAGAGTCTTCAAAAACTGCATGAATTGCGCCGCCTGGGCTCCATCAATCACCCGGTGATCGCAAGAGAGGGTGAGTTCCACAACTGAAAGGGGTACGATTTCTTTCCCGTCAAACATCGGGCGTTTCTTTACGGCTCCACAGGCCAAAATGGCTGATTCTGGTGGGTTGATGATGGCAGTAAAGGCGTCAACACCAAACATCCCAAGGTTTGAGATGGTGAAGGTTCCCCCAGAGATTTCCTCGGGTGTGAGTTTCCCTGCCTTGGCCCTCTCTACAAGATCGTGAAGCTCCTGGACGATCTGGGCGATGCTCTTTTTCTGAACCTCCTTAACAACCGGGACAATGAGCCCATCCTCAAGTGCTACAGCTACGCCAATATTCACATCCTCGTGGAAAACGATCTCTTCTCCCACCAGGGAGGCGTTGAGGAGGGGATAGCGCTCCAGGGCCTTAGCCACCATCTTCACCAGGATGTCGGTATAGGAAACCCGTAGACCAGTCTCTCTCTCCACAAGGGGCAGGATTCGCTCTCGCATCTGCACGAGTCCTTCCGCCAGGACTTCCTGGAAGATGAAGAAATGGGGCTTGGTGGTGAAGCTCTCGGTCATGCGCTCGGCGATGATACGACGCATACGGGAAAGGGGTACAGCTTTACCTTTGGCAAGCTTTTCCTCCACTTCAACGCCCTCTGCCACAAGGACTTTTTCCTTCTCCTTTTTTCGAAGAGCTTCAAGGGCTCTCTCCACATCTTCTTTCACGATACGACCCCCAGGACCCGTCCCAGCGATTTGGGAAAGATCCAGGTTGTACTCTTTGGCCAGCCGACGGGCCAAGGGAGAGGCCTTAACGCGCTCTTCTTCCAGTCCCCTTTTTTCTTCTGCCACTGCTTCTTCTTTGGTGATTTCCCCCTTTGGGATTTCTCTCTCTTCCTTTTGAGGGGCTCTGGCGGGAACTGCTTCCCCCTCTTGGCCGATATAGGCCACGACCTCGGTTATGGGAACAGTAGCCCCTTCAGGGTAGAGGATTTTAAGAACCACTCCTGAGGCAGGAGACTCTACTTCCATGTTTACTTTGTCTGTGGCTACCTCAAAGAGGGGGTCTCCCCTTTCCACTTTCTGCCCCTCCTGGACGAACCACTTGTTGATGACACCTTCTTCCATCGTTAGGCCCAGCTTCGGCATGATGACTTCCTTAGCCATTCCCTATGCACTCCTTTCCTGGGCAAGCTCAAGAATTTTCGCAATGTTCGCCTTCATGGGGCCCTTCTCTTCCAGGCGAACCCACCAGCACTCCCCAGCGTGAGTCAGAATCTCTCGTTCCCCGTCGAGGGCGATTGCCCCGCCGTTGTGGGGAAGAGGGATTTCCTCGCCTACTGAAAAAATGCCAAACTCCTCCACTCCGACCCTCTCCACAAGTCCCGGGGCCAGAGGAACGGATATCGGTTTCCCCTTCGGTCCAAGCCTCACAAAGGCCCCTTGCCGCTCTGTAGGGGTAATGCTTACCATTCTCCCCACAATGGCACTGAGGCCAATGGTGAGAGGGTGACTCTGGGTAACGGCCACAAATTCCACACACTCCGGTTCCCACACAGCCTTGGTCCCAAGGATTTCCTTTTTCACCACCACCACATCGATAAGGGCCAAATCCTCCCTGTTTTCACCGAAGCAGCGGAGAATTTTCCGCCGTTCCACGACTTCTGCCGGTGAAACCCTGCCCTCGAGGAAAAATCCCAGCGCCATACCCACAAGCGTTGGTTCAAAGGCGTTGGCAAAGACGTTGTTTGTCCCCGAGGAAACAGAAAAAATAGGAGTATTCCCGCTCTTTTTGGCCACAATCCGGTTGGTCCCGTCTCCCCCCACAATAAGGAGAGCCTCGACCTTCGCCTCCTCCACCGCCCATTCGGTGAAAAGAAGAGTGTCAAGAGCATCTCCAAAGGATGGTGTGGGAGCCCGCTCAAAAGAAATTCTCCCCGGGAAGGCAACCTCCTGACACATAACCCCCACCAGGTCGTATGGATCGGGCATGTACACGAAGGAAAACTCACCCTGCGTTACTCCCAAAAATCCCTTGAGGATACGCACGAGGGTATTGATTTTCTCCCGGTTTCCGAAAATCGAACCCCAGGCCACGAGACGGCGGATGTCCTTCCCAGCTGCAGGGTTTACCACAAGGCCAATCTTGCACACCCTCAGTGCACTTCCTGTCCACCGGTGACATTGATGGCCTGCCCGGTCATATAGTCAGAATAGGAGGAAGCGAGGAACACTGCCACATTCGCCACATCCTCTATGGTACACTCTCGACCCAGAGGTACCTTCTCCACGTAGATTTTCCGTACCTGCTCAGGTGGAACCCCCAGTTTTTTCGAGTACTCCTTGTCGAGGAGATCCCACATGGGGGTGGCAAAGACATTCCCCGGACAGATGGCATTGACATTAATCTTATAGGGAGCAAGGTCCATGGCCACACTCTGCGTGAGACCGATGACACCAAACTTTGATGCCGAGTAGGCCCCAAGCCAGAGCCCTCCCCGCTTTCCCGATTTGGAGCTGATACTGATGATTTTGCCACTCTTTTGCTGCACCATGTACTTGGCCACTTCCCGAATGCAGAGGAAAGTCCCCTTGAGATTCACGGCAATAATGGCATCCCAGACCTCCTCCGGAACGTCCGTGATAAAGTGTGCCCGGATGATGCCTGCCGAGTTCACCAGGATGTCGATACGTCCCCAGCGCTCAAAGACTTTTTTGGCCATCTCGGCCACCTCGTCGCTCTTCGTCACGTCCACCTTGATGGCCATGGATTCCCGGCCGAGGGCCTCGATTTCCTGGGCAGTTTTTTGGGCTCCCTCCAGGTTCACGTCACAGCACGCCACATGGGCTCCTTCCTGGGCAAAGCGCACGGCAATACCCTTGCCAATCCCCGACGCCGCACCGGTCACAATGGCAATTTTGTCCTGTAACGGCTGTGGATGCACACGACTTCACCTCTCCAGAGAAATCACGGCTTTCAAAGCCTTTCCACTCTTCACAAGCTCAATACCTTTCACTATATCCTCAAGAGGAAGCACATGCGTGACGAGTTCCCGGACGGGAACTCTCTTTGCACAGATGAGCCTGGCCGCTTCCTCATACTGCGAGGCGTGAGAGGCAAAGGCCCCGAAGACTCCAATCTCTTTGTAATGGACAATGTTACTGTTGAAGGTGATGGTGGGTTCCTCTTTGGGAAGTCCGCCAAAGAGGCTGATTCGCCCCTTTGGAGCCACAAGCTCAAGGGCTTCTTCCTGGGCGCTTCCTGAAGATGCTGCCACAATCACCACGTCTGCCCCCAGACCCTCAGTGAGGTCAAGCACTCGCTCCTTGAGATTCTCCTTTTGGGGATTAATGTACACATCGGCCTGAATACGCTTTGCCAGCTCAAGCCGCTCCTCGGAAATATCAGCGAGGATAATCTTCCCTGCTCCATGGTTTTTAGCCATAGCTACATGCATGCACCCGATTGGGCCTGCCCCGATGATGAGAACGGTCTCCCCAAGACCGATGTCCAGATAGGACTGCCCATTAATGACACAGGATAGAGGCTCCACAAGACTGGCCTCAAGAAGGTCCGTGTCCGGCGGAAGAATAAGGAGATTTCCCCGGGCCACACCCTCTCTGGGCATTTTCATGAACTCGGCAAAACCTCCCGGATAGTCGTATCCGATGTACTTCTGCTCCGGACAGAGGTTCTGGAGCCCCCGGCGGCAGAAACGGCAACGACCACAGGAAATAACAGTGATGACCACTACCCTGTCCCCTACCCTGTACCCCTCTACCCCTTCGCCCACAGCCACAATTTCTCCGGAGATTTCATGACCCGTGATTTGAGGAGGAGTGACGTGAGAGTGTCCAAACTGGTAAATGCGCACATCCGTCCCGCAGATGGCACAGGCAGCGACCTTCATCAGGACTTCTCCCGGACCTACCTGAGGTTTTGGAACCTCCTGGACCTCTATATTGCCCGGTCCAAGAAAAACGGCGGCTTTCACTGTTTTTTGCCTCCCTTCAGAATACACTCTTTGAGCGCTGGATACAGACGCCGATACACCCCGAAGCGTTCCCGGTATACCGCAGAGCGCCAAGCGTCAGGCTCATACACCTCTTTGACTTTCACCAGCTCCTCTACCAGGTTTCCCAGGTTCTTTATGTTTTCCCGAGCTTTCCGACCCAAAAGAGCCGCTCCGAAACATGCCGCCTCAGAGACCGAGAGCGTCTCTACCGGAAGACCATACACATCGGCTTTGAGCCTGAGCCATACCGGGCTTTTGGCTCCCCCACCTATGGCCCGAAGCCTCTTCACCTCTATCCCCGCTTCTTCAAGGAGAGAAAGGTTGAGCTTCATCTCGAAGCTCACTCCCTCAAGAAGGGCCTTGATGAATTCTTTCTTTGTGGTGTTGAGTGTGAGACCCACTACCATGCCCAGAGAATGCGCGTCAAGATAAGGAGTTCCAGTCATGGTGAAGTGCGGAAGGACCCAGAGATTTGTGGGCTCCTCAGGAAGGTCCTCAAGGAGAAGGTCATAGACATCCCGCCCGGAAACTTTGCTCCTTTCTTTCTCTTCCCCGGCAAACTGGTCCCGGAACCAGCGGAGGATAACTCCCCCGGTGAAGTTGTACACGAGCGTCACATAGAGCCCCGGAAAGGTGTGATGGTAGCAGCAGAGGTTGTTTCTCCACATGGTCTCTCCCCGGACAAAGTGGGGAATGGCCGGAGCAATGCACTCTACCGTTCCGGTAGCATCCATGGCCAACCCAGAGCGAATTACTCCGGCACCCAGAGCCCCACAGGGCTGGTCGTGCCCCCCAGTGGCAACAACAATCCCTCGCGGTAAGCCGAGTTCCTCCCGAATGGCCCTGGCCACCTCTCCCACTCCTGCCCCGGAAGGATAGGGGCAGGCCAGGCGTTCTGGTTCAATACCGGAAAGACCAAGAATTTCCTCCGACCAGGCCCCTCGCTGGACATCAAACATCATGGTCCGAGCAGCCAAAGGAAAGCTTATGGCTGGTGGAACCCCAAGCCTAAAAAGCACAAAATCCTCGAAACAGAGAAAGTAGCGGGCTTTCTGGAAGGCCTCAGGGGCATACTTCTTCCACCAAAGAATTTTGTTCACCGTCCCAATACCTGAGAGTGTCATTCCCGTGATGTTGAAAAACTGCTCCTCCCCTATGTGTTCCCGAAAAAAGGGGACGAACTCGTCCCCCCGCCGATCGAAGGTGACGATACTCCGGGCCAGAGCCCATCCCCCCTCATCTACCGGGACCACTGCCTCCCCCTGGGCGGAAATGCCCAGACTCACCGGGGGATCCAGGCGAGTCTTCTGGGCGACCTCTCGAAGGCATTCAAGGATTTTTCCCCAGACTTCCTCGGCGTCAAGTTCAATCCAGCCGTTCTGAGGGTAATAGAGAGGATACTCCCGGTAGGCCTGGGCAAGGATGGCACCTTCCTCATCGAAGGCAATAACCTTGCACCCTGTTGTCCCCACATCGATTCCCAGGTAACTCACAACTCTCTCACCCCTTCAAAGGAGACTGCGAATGTAGCGGAATGCTGAGAGGGCTTCGGATTCCTTCTGGTAAGCCCTGAGCGTCGTTATGTCGATCTTCTTAACCACCTCAAGCATCATGGTGATGTTTTCGATGCTCACCTGGCAGGCTACGGAGGGATTCTCCCGGTAAGGGAAGATGTCAAGGCCAAGCCACCCCTCGTACCGGGAATGGTGGAGATAGTAGAGGAATTCCAGGGTCTCGAAGAAGTGCACCGTTCCCACCGCCATATCATCGTCCCAGTCCCGGAAGTTGTCGTTGAGGTGCAAGGCAAAGAGTTTCCCATAGCGGTCAAGAAGAGCAACCACATTCCCTGGAGACTCCTTGCAGTTGAAGGAGTGTCCAAGGTCAATGGTGACACCTACATTGGGAAGACCGGTCTCCCGGGCCAGAAAGAGGGCCACTCCGGCATTGGCAATGGTGGAGTGCGTCCGGGGTTCCCGGAGCTTGTACTCAAGACTGAGTTTTACCCGGGGATTGTGGCTTGCAATTTCCTGCAGAGCCTCGATGAGAAGATCCCACTGGGCCCGGTAGTCGATCTGAAAGGGATAGTCAAAGCCATCCTGCCCGGGCCAGAGGTTCATGACGTCAGCTCCAAAGTACTCAGCCATATCCATGGCTTTTTTGGCCAGCTCAATGGCTCTCTTTCGTATGCCCTCCCTCTCCGACATTAGGCTTCCCAAAGCAAAGGCCGGGTCGCCAAAGAGATCCACATCGCAAGAGGCCAAAGACAAACCTCGAACCTGGAGTTCCTTCCTGATGCGTCCGGCACTTTCCTCATTAATGGGACTTGGGTAGTGCATGATGATGCCTTTGAGGTCTTTGACCGAGGCAATAGCGTCAAGGGCCTTCTCCATAGGGACTTCTTCCTTATACCCCCTGGGGCAGAATCGGTCCGGACACCCTCCAAAAACCCAGATTCCAGTAGCAAACCCTTTGCTCTTCACTGTTCCTCCTCCTTTCGTTATAGCTTGCTGATGTCCTCATGGATGTCCCGGAGGGCCTGGTACATCTTCCGGTACACCCGATAGTACTTCTCGTACTCTCTGTAACGTTCCGGGGAAGGCAAAATTTCTCCCCGGAAGCGAACCATGGCCGAAATGCCTTCCCGACAGGTGGTAAAAGTGCCCCGAGCCTTTCCAGCCAGAATCGCCGTCCCCAGGGCTACCGCCTCCTCAGTCGCCGGGAGCACAAGAGGCTTCCCCAGAATGTCTGCCTTGATGGTGAGCCACTCCTTCGAGCGGGACCCTCCCCCAATGGTCCGCAGGTCCTTTATCGGAAGACCAAAGGCTTCGAGAAGGTCGAGGTTCACCTTCATTTCGTACGTCAAACTTTCCAGGATGGCCCGCAGAATCTCCCAGCGAGAAGCCGCAAGAGTCAACCCCAGGATGGCTCCCCGGGAACGTTCATTAAGGTATGGTGTGCCCGAGCCGGCAAAGTGAGGTAGGACTAAAAGGGATGAGGGATGGGAAGGGAGGTGCGCAAAAAGCACCTCATAGGGATCTTGTAAGGCTTCCTGGGCTCTCCTTTTCTCATCCGGGGCAATCTCATCCCGAAACCACCGTACAATCGAGCCTCCGGAGGCGATGTAAGCCAGGGTGATGTAGTCCTCCTCTGTTACATGAGGATAGCAGCAAAAGCCGTTCTCCATCATATCTCTGGTGAGGACAGGCTCTCTGCCGATGTTAAGGGCCACGCATTCAGAGGTCCCAATGCCATACATGGCCTCCCCCTTCTTCTCTACCCCGCAGCCCAAAACTCCACAGGGCTGGTCGTGGCCCCCAGTGGCCACCGCTACTTTGCCTTTGATACCAAGCTCTTCTGCCAGACCACCACGCAGATATCCCACAAGAGCCCCAGAGGGCAAAACCTGGGGTAACTTCTCCTCCTCAAGTTCCATAACTTCAAGAATCTCTCTGGCCCAGATTTTCCTCCGTACATCGAACATCATAGTCCGGGAAGCCAAGGACCAGTCCATGGTAGGGGACTCCCCGGTGAGGCGGAAGATGACGTAATCCTCAACGCAACAAAATTTCCAGGCATCTGCAAAGACAGAGGGCTCATGTTCCCGAAGCCAGAGGATTTTGTTAGCGGTGTACATCCCACAAAGAGGCATCCCGGTAGTGGAGAAAAGGGTAAAGGGGTCGAAATGCTCTCTGAAGAAGTCCGCACAGGGGTTGGCCCGCACGTCGAAATTGGCGATGGCATTGTAAAGAGGCCGGCCGCCACGAGAGAGAGGTATCAGGGTCTCTCCGTGCGACGTCACCGCAATGGCATCGATGCTCTCAGAAATCCCCTGCGCCACCTTCCCCAAGGCAGCACACACTGCCTGCCAGATGCTCTCCGGGTCGATCTCCAGCCACCCCGGCTGGGGTGTGAGAAAGGGGTATTCCTCCCCTGCCAAGGCCAGCACTTCTCCATTTTCTCGAAAAGCCACAACCTTACAACCACTCGTTCCCACGTCAATTCCAAGAAGCGCCATGTTCTTCTCCTTCCCGAAAAACTCTGCTTTGCGTCACCAAAAAGAGAACCGCAACAAGCACAAGAGCAATGATAAAAATCCATCGAAGACCCACAAAGTCCGCCACCATTCCCATGAACCAGGGGAAGAAAAGTGCCCCCATACCCCCGAAGGCTATGGTGAGACCTATGGCCGTGGCCTGGAAATCGCGGATGCGCTGCGCAACCCGGGCTACAACGAGAGGCCATATGGCGGAAAAGCCCAGACCGATGCCAAAGAGCGCCCCCAAAACCAGAGACACTCTCTGAGTCACATTCAAAAGAAGGAGGGAAAAGAAACTCACGAGAACCAGGGTGCGGAGAAGGAGAAGGTAGCTGAGTTTTCGAGCCAAAAAGCCAAAAATCAGTCTTCCCAGAGTCATAGTTCCCCAGAAAATCCCCATAGCCGCCCCACCAAGGTAAAAGCCCTTCTTCAGTTCTCGCACAAAGTAGGTACTCAGCCAGGCCGAAGACCCAATCTCCGCCCCCACATAGAGGAAAATGGCGAGAAAGCTCACCAGGAGAAACTCCTTCCAGCGGAAAAGGATCCGCAGGTCCCCAAGACGAGCATTCCCATTTCTTCCAGGAACAAAAAGTGCTTGCTCTCTCACAAGGAGCACAACCAAAAGCACCGAGAAAAGGCCGGGGATAAAATAGAGTACCCTCCAGGAGATGGCCTTTCCCAGAAGAAACCCGGCAATATAGGGTCCGGTGGCTGCCCCAAGACCGAAAGAAATCTGGCTCAGATTGAGCGCATAACCCTCGTTTCCTGGAAAAATCTGGGATACGAGACCCGTGAGGGGGGCTTCGCAGAACCCCCCTCCTATCCCAGCCAGAAACACTCCCCACTCCACACCCAAGAAAGTATCGGCAAGACTCACCACAAAAAAACCTAAAGCCAGAAACGCCTGGCTTGCCACGAGTACTGGCTTTTTCCCCAGGATATCACAGAGTGCTCCACTGAAAAAGGTAGTCACCACATACGGCAGGTAGTACAGGGCAAAGAGACGCCCTGCCCGGGCCGTGGAGAGTTCAAAAACCTCAATCCACTTAGGCAGGACCGCTCCGGCGATAACCATGGACACGGCCAAAAAGTAGAACGCTATGCCCACGATGAGAGAAAGTCTGAGTTTCTCTTGTCTCCCCATGACGCTCTACTTCCGTCCGCAAAGGAATCGTGCCGCCTGAATGACGTCTTCCACCCGGGGAATAGAATTGTCCTCCAGATAACGGCTGCAGGGTACCGGAGCATCAGCTGCTCCCAGCCGCACAATAGGAGCATCAAGGTAGTCAAAGGCATGCTCCATAATCTGAGTGGCTATCTCCGCTCCAGCTCCCCCGGTCTTGCATCCCTCGTGGACGATGATGACTCGATTGGTCTTCTGCACTGAAGCACAAATGGTCTCAATATCAAGGGGTAGAAGTGTCCGGGGATCTACGACCTCAGCCTCTATGCCCTCCCGGGCGAGAACCTCTGCCGCCTCAAGGGCCACAAGGAGCATCCGTGAATAGGCCACGATGGTGACGTCTTTCCCTTCCCGCTTTATGTCGGCTACGCCAATAGGGATAATGTACTCTTCCTCAGGCACCGGTCCCTTGGTGTTGTAGAGCATCTTGTGCTCGATAAAGAGGATAGGGTTGTCTTCCCGGATAGCTGCCTTCAAAAGCCCTTTGGCATCGAAGGGAGTGGCCGGCATGACGACCTTGAGCCCCGGAACATGGATGAACCAGGCCTCAAGGCTTTGGGCATGCTGAGCACCAGAGGAGCGACCGCAGCCACCTTCGGTACGAATCACCATGGGTACCCGGGCTTTCCCTCCAAACATGTAGCGAATTTTCGCTCCCTGGTTGGCAAGCTGATCCATGCAGAGTGTCATAAAGTCCACGTACATGATTTCTCCCACCGGACGAAGACCGGTTATCGCCGCTCCCACACAGGCACCCACAATGGCTGCCTCAGAAATGGGGGTATTCCGGACCCGCTCGCCTCCAAACTCCTGCCAGAGGCCTCGTGTAACACCATAGGCTCCGCCATAGAGCCCGATGTCCTCCCCAATCAAAACCACGTTTTGATCCCAGTGCATCTCCTCTCGCAGGGCCTCGTTCAAGGCATCACGGTAAGTAATGACACGCATCTCCTTAGAGCCAAAGTCCTTGATGCTGTGGACAACCTTGGTGCCCTTCTTCCGCTCGATTTCGGCAAAGTCCTCTTCCACATAGACGTCTTTGGTAATCTCCTCAAGAGGAGGATAGGGACTGTGCTCGGCAAAGGCGATGGCCTCCTCAATTTCCCTCTCCACCTCCTCGTCAATGGCTTTGAGCTCCTCTTCGGTGGCGATACTCTCCCCAAGGAGCCACTGCCGATACCTTTTGATGGGATCGCGGGCCTTCCACTCCTGCTCTTCCTCCCGTGTACGATAGGCTCGGGGATCATTTTTAGAATGCCCTAAGTACCGGTAAGTTTTGCACTCGATGAGGGTTGGTCCCTCTCCTCGCCGGGCTCTTTCTGCAGCCTGCTCCACCGCCTCTTTCACCGCCAGGACATCCATCCCGTCCACCACCACTCCCGGTATCCCATAGGCCTGGGCTCGCTCTGCAATATCCTGAATGGGAAAGGCCTCCCGTACCGGCATGGACATGGCATAGAGGTTATTCTCGCAGACAAAAACTACAGGAAGCTTCCACACCGCAGCCAGGTTCACCGCCTCGTGGAATGCTCCGGTGTTCACTGCCCCATCCCCGAAAAAGCACACCGTGACTTTTCCAGTCTTTTTGTACTTAGCGGTGAGCCCCGACCCAACGGCAATGGGAATACCTCCCCCCACGATACCATTGGCCCCCAGGTTCCCGGCCGTAAGATCAGCAATATGGAGAGAACCACCCTTCCCCTTGCAGTATCCGTCAATCTTCCCATAGAGCTCGGCCATCATCCGGTCGAGCCTTGCCCCCTTGGCGATGCAATGGCCATGCCCTCGATGGGTTGAGGTGATGTAGTCATCAGGATGAATAGCATAACATGCTCCCACAGCAACCGCCTCTTCACCGATGTAGAGGTGAGTCGTTCCCCGGATTTTGTCCTGGCCGAAGAGGTCGCTTACCGTTTCCTCAAAACGACGAATCCGCAGCATGTCTCTATACATGCCAAGAAGCCGCTCTTTATTCTCCACCAAAGGAGCCACTCTTTCTCGACTCTTCATGCAAGACACCCCCCGTTTTCACTCTTTGAAGCGCAGAATACCACTGTACCACTTCCTTCCCAAAAGGACTCCCCGGGTCGACACCACAGACCTCCCTGAGGACACCCTCAACGCCTTTCTCAGCAAGCATTTTCTGAAGCATCACTGCCTCCTGGTCGTTTTTGTGATCGTAGAGGAGGGCTGCAGCACACCCCCGGGCAATGAAGGTAGGGAAAACTTCCCAGGCCATGCAGAACAAAGCCCCACCAACGAGGCGGTCCTGAGGAGATAGTTTACGCAAGGGGTCTCTCCCCACCCGCTCAACGGTATCCATGAGGGCGGGGTTTGCAAAGCGTTCTTTGAGGTCTACAAGGTAGGTTTTGTGCTCTTCGCGGTCCCAGAAGGGGTACTTTCGGAGGAAGGCTAAGGATACTTCCCTCCAGGCACCCTCAAAAACCTCGGCAATCTCTCTATCTTTAATGGCTTCATGAATGAAGGCATATCCCCGAAGGTATCCCAAATAGGCAAGGATGGCATGGCCCATGTTGTGGAGAAAGAGCTTCCGCTCCACTTCTGCCTCAAAGTACTCGGTTCCCTCAAGCCCAAAGACCTGAGGGATTGCCCCTCGCAGGGCACGAAGGTCAAAGGGAAGTCGAGAGTAGGACTCGGCCACGATACAGAGAGGATCCAGAACCCCAAAGCGTTCCCCCACAACCGGAACCATGCGGGCCACCACCGTGCCCACAAAGCCCACCTTCTCCTTGAGGAACTTTTGCCCTTCCAGAGAAAGAAAACGGGAAACCTCCCCCCGCAAAAGGTCCGGAGCACTCTTAAGGTTCTCGCAAAGAAAGACATTGAGCTCTCTGGGATTCTTCTCTCTTCTTCTCTCCAGGCCCTTGGCCAAAAGCGAAGCCACACCTGCAAGGTTGCGGACTCCCACCGCGGTGAAAACAAGAGAAGAAAGGGCAATTCTTTGTGCCACCTCGTCCTCCTCTTTTGGAGAGAAAGCTTCAATGTCATCAATCACAATGTCTTTCAAGGCTCCGTCCTTTTCAAGAAGGCGCAAAGGGTACGACTTCCGCTCCCTCAGGGCACGAACGAGTTCTTCATTGACCTCCACAAAGACCACCGACATCCCCGACTGCCAGAGGAGATGCCCAATGAACCCTCGCCCGATATTCCCCGCTCCAAACTGCACGCCAAAGGGTTTCATCCCATATCTGCCTCGTGCCTTTTCATGAATTCCATCACTTCTTCAAAACTCCCCACACCCTCTGTGGCTCCTATTTTTTCCACACACATCGCCCCGCAGGCATTGGCAAACTTCCCCACTTCGTAGAGGTCCCATCCCCGGAGATACCCATAGAGAAACCCCGCTGCAAAGGCATCTCCTGCCCCTGTACCGTCTATGGCTTTCACTGGAAAGGGAGGAGCAAGAATTTTCTCTTCCCGAGTCATGATGAAACTCCCCTCTTCTCCCATCTTGAGGGCCACAACCTTTGCTCCAAAGTCGAGAAAGAAAGAGGCAATGTCGGGAAGAGTCTTTTTCCCAGAGATACAGGAGGCCTCGTCCCGATTGGAGATGAAAATGTCCACAAAGGGCAGAACCGGAGAAATGGTGGCGAACCACTTACCCGTATCGTCCCAGGCGGTATCCAGAGAAGTTACAACTTTCAATTCTTTTGCCCGGGCAAAAACCTTCGCTGTTTCCTCTCCATCAAATCCAGGCATAAGGAAGCTTCCGGCCACATGCACGACCTTTGCCCCCCGGATAAACTCATCTCTCACATCCAGAGCTCGCAACCCTTGATTGGCTCCCGGGTAGTGGAGGAAAGTCCGCTCACCTTGACTGTCAAGGAGCACCATAGTGGCCGAGGTATGATATACTGGATCAAAGGAAATCCCTCGGGTATCGATGCCGTGACGTTTGAGGGAATTGATGACCACCTCTCCCAGGTCGTCTTCCCCCACCTTGCCCACCACGAGCACGTCTTCCCCGAGTTTTTTGAGGTCCACGGCGGTGTTGTGGGCACAGCCCCCTACATGAAGCTCCATCTCGGAAACAAGAAGAAGTTTCCCTTTCTCGGGGAACCGCTCAATGGGCCTTCCCATCAAATCTGCCACGAGAATTCCCACACAGGTTATCCAGGACACTCCAATCCCTCCCTTTCTTCCTCGCTCACAATGCTTTGAGCCGTTTCTTCATCGGTGATAAGGATCTTGATGTACTTCCCCCGTAGGGCCCCCCGGATAGCCACCACCTTCTCCTTCCCCCCGGCAATGCCGATGACGTTGCGCATGCTCTTCAGGTCCTCAAGGGGAAGGGCCACGGTGCGCCGATGAAGAGGTGTATCAACGATAACTCCGTTCTGGTCGTAGAACTGGCCGACAATATCTCCGACGGCGCCCCTCTGGCGAAGAAGCTCGAGTTCCTGGTAGTCGATGAAACCGGTGAGAGCGTAAATCGAGTGGCGAGCATCCACCGTTCCTATCCCCACAATGGACCAGTGAGCCTGCCGGGCAAGTTCCAGAGTCTTCTGATTGATTCTTTCACTCAGATAGAAATTACGGACTTCTTCACTCTCCACCACTGCCGGAGCATAGAGATAGTAGCATTCTCCTTCAAAAATCGAGGCCAATTTCTCCCCAATAGTGTAAGGATTCAAAGAGGCCGAAGAGGTGAGGCCACCCACAAGCGTCACGAACTTCAAGCCCTGGGCCCGAGTTTTTCGGATTGAGGACGCCACGCACTTGAGTGTTCTCCCCCAGGCAATGCCCACCAGGTTCCCACTTTGCAGAACCCTCTCAAGGTAGAGGGCCCCTGCTCTGCCTAAAGCCTCAAAGAGGTCCCCTGGGGGAGTGGGGACAACCACCACATCCTCAAGCTGTGGAAAGAGGCCACGAAGTCTCCGTTCAATCGAGAGGCAATTGGCATAGGGAGAGGAGATGGAAATGCGAACAATGCCACACTTTTGCGCCTTATCCAGAAGGCGGGCAACCTTGGGTTGGGAGACTCCAAGACGGCGTGCTATCTCCCGCTGTGTAGCCCCCTCCATAAAGTGCAACCAGGCAACTCGGGTTAGAAGCTCAACATCTTCCGTTCCCATGAATGAATATTCCCATTAAGAATATTTTTGCAAAAACATTCTGGCACAGTGAGGGCCGGTCGTCAACAATCTTAAGGAAAAAGAATAAAAATTCAGCTCTATCTCCCAGAGGCTAAAGCAAGCACAAATACCTTGCCACACCCCGCTCTTTTCAGGGTCTGGGCAAGGCTTGCTACCGTAGCTCGGGAGGTGAGGACATCATCAACGATGAGGATGTTTTTTCGATGCACACTCTCTTTATCCTCTACCTGAAACGCTCCCTGAACATTTCTGCGTCTCTCTTTCATGCTCAATCCTGTCTGAGGAAGGGTGGGTTTTATACGGTTCACACCTTTTGTGAGCAGGGGCAGCTGAAAACTCCGGCCTACCTCCTGGGCAAGGAGAAGCGATTGGTTGAAACCGCGTTCCTTCTCCCGCCAGGGATGGAGAGGAACAGGAAGAACACAATCCACCTGGCACAAAAAGGGATTTGCTTCACAGTACTCTACAAGGAGGCCTCCGAAAAACTTTGCCAGGGACACCACTCCGGCGTACTTAAAAGCATGCAGGGCTTCCCGGAGGGGAGAAGCGTACACAGCCACTGCTCGAGCATACTCAAAGGGGAAGGAGAAGCGGCGGCAGTGGTGACACACAAGGGCTCGAGGACAGGGCAATGCCCTCCCACAACGAAGGCATATGGCCTCCCTAAAATAGACGATCCTCGCCTGACATCCCTCGCAAAGAGGAAAAGGGAGAAGTTGCGAAACATACGTCCCACAAACCACACAGTGCTGGGGAAGGAAAAAATGGAGTACCCCTTCCACTCTGGATCCTCTTCTCCATCCTCACGGAGAAGCCTTTTGCCCTCTGCGAGTATTTTCCTATGTCAAAGTCTCTCAAATTTGAACTCGACGGACCACTCCGGGCGACAGCGACAGATCCTCAACTCCCCCAATGCCTGCCAAAACACAGGTCTCCATGAGTACCCAAGGGTTATTCTATCTCACGTCCTTGAAAAGCATAGCCTCCTGAAAAATTTCGACTAAAATCGCTCAAAGAAAGCGAGAAAAAAGCGCAATGCAAAGGGGAACAAAGAGAGAGTGTACGACACCACTTACCACCCCCAGAGGAACAAGTCTTCCCCTGCTTATGCGGGAAAGGAGTCCCAAGGTCGTGTCCATGCTTGTGGCACCACCCAAAGCCACCGCTGCCCATCCCCCAGCACTCTATACACCCATCCTACCCCGAAGAGGGTTATAATCTCCCGAAAAACATTAACCATAAAGGCTAAAAGGCCCAGAAAGGGATCTCCCAGGCGGGCCAAAAGCACCCCAGAGAGGGAGTACCAGCCAAATCCCGAGGCTACACTCAGGCTCTCTGCCACTCCAAGAGAGGAGAAGGCCGCTACCCCCAGAGCTCCCAAAAGGCTTCCTCCCATGGCCACAAGAGGAAGAAGAAATACCCCAAAGCCCATCTTTTTTGCCTCCCGGAATGCTTCATCGCTTGAGGCCAGTTCCACGCCCACTCCAAAGACGAGCATAAGGAGTGCTCCATCGAATATACCGTCAAGATAGAGAGAAAAAGAAGCAGGGAGAAGGCCGAAAAAACCGCAGAGGAAACCTAAAAGGAGACTGACAAAAACCACTACCGTCATTTTGTCCTTCCCTTGAAGAGCCGCTCAAAGACACCCGCCAGCATCGAAGCCCCCACTCCTGAAGCAAAGGCACAACCCAATGCCAGAGACCCCAAACGGGGGAATTCCCGACGGAGAGACTCGTCCATTCCCAGGCGCATGCCCATGGCAAAAAGCAGGAAAAAGAGTCCCCCTGTGGTGAAGACCCTTCCCACTTTTCGAAGAAAAAGAGATTTCTGCCCTATCCTCCCCACAAAGAAACCACACAAAAGGGCAAGAAGAATTCTCCACACACCTATGAACCTTCCGGCGTCTCAAGGACAACGCCCTCGTATTTCCTCAAAATACTGCTCCGCCACCGCAAAAAGGCTTCCTCAACATGCTGTAGAGTGACGCCCTCCTTCCCCTCAAGGAGCCCTTCAAGAAGGTTCTTTATCCCTTGAGCTTCTCGATCAGGAGGACGAAGGGAACGCACAAGGTAAGAGGGAGGAAGCACCCCCCTTTGGGCCCCCACAATGATATCCCGCACTCTGTTGTGGAAAAGAATCACACTCTCCAAGGAAGCACTATCTCGGGCTAACCCTGGGATGAAAAAGGAGGCCACGGCAAACGCCACAAAGGCTATACACGCTCCATAGAGAACCTTCTCCCCACCTCGTTTCCAGGAGAAAGGCGAAACTCCCGGAGCAATGGCCCATCCCAGCCCCATACCGGCCAATAACCCTCCCACATGAGCGGCATTGTCGATGGCCGGAACGGTGAAACCGATGAGGAGATTGATGAGAATGAAGGGAAGAATGCTCATGCCCAGTCTGTTCAAAGAAGTATTGCGATACTTCAGGCCACCGGCAAAAAGTACCCCGGCAAGTCCAAAAATGGCCCCACTGGCCCCCACACCCACTTGTCTGAAGTTCACCAAGAAAGAAAGCAGGCTCCCCGAAAGACCACAGATAATGTACACAATGAAAAACTTTCGATACCCGTATATCCCCTCAACGAGTCTGCCAAGCTGAAAGAGAGCATAGGTGTTAAAAAAGAGATGCCACACATTTCCATGGAGAAAAACGCAGATGAGGAGCCGTTGCCACTCCCCAGCAGCGATAAGAGGACCGTACTTTGCCCCGAGGCGCAAAAGATTAGAAAGAGTAAAGCCACCGCTTGCCACGGTGGCTACAAAAAACACCAGGTTAAAAACAATGATCGGATAGAGCATCAGGAAGAGACCTTACTGAGCGCCTCCTCTACGTCCTTTCTCAGCACTTCATCAGTTGCAAGGTACTGGTTGATCTCCCCCGAGAGCTTGATGAGGAGATAGAGCCAGTAGATGGCAAAGGTAACGATACTTAAAATGATGAAGAGGATAATGTTTCGACGGGGAATGCGAAACACCCGACCCCCCAGGCGCACGCTGTACCTATCCTCAAGATACTGGTAGAGTTTATCTTTGAGATCCGAGAGTTTTCCAGTAGAGCGGAATATATGGTGAAGATATACGGCAAGAAAGATGAACGCCAATATGTTGAACACAAAACCGTACATTCCGGTGAAGAGCCCAATGAGGTAGAACACAAGATACAACCAGAAGGGCCACATCTGTATCGCAAATTCTTCGGCCCGGTTAAGGAAAAACCCGATTTCTCCCCGCAGAGGATCCTCAAGGCGTTCTTTGAGATTCTGAAACACATCCTTGGTGTTCTGCACGTTGCGATTTATGGCTCTTGCCCACTGGTACAAGACGAGAAATTGGAAAATGGCCGCCAAAACCCCAAAAACCACTACCAATCCCAAGGAACCTACCGCCGCACCCGCCTGGAGCGTTGCTGCCGAGATAAGTCCGGCCAGGGTAAACACCACAGCAAGAATTACAAAAACAACCGCCAGAACCGCAAGGGACATACTGACTCTCTCTTCTTCCAGAAACCTTGAAATCGTCATCCTTTCTCCCCCCTTTTCTTGTATTGTAACAGCTTCTTGGGCCTCTGGGTATCCTCCAGGCTCCTATTCCCCGATAATTTTCACCAGTACCCTCTTGGGTCTTTTCCCGTCGAACTCCCCGTAGAGCACCCGCCCCCAGGGACCAAGGTCGAGTTTTCCCTCAGTCACCGCGACGACCGCCTCCCGTCCCATGATGGCTCGCTTGAGATGAGCATCGGCATTGTCTTCACCCACGTTGTGGCAGTACTGACTGTGGGGTTTCTCCGGAGCAAGCTTCTCAAGCCAGTGCTCAAAATCCTCGCACAGCCCCTCTTCATCGTCGTTGACAAAGACGCTGGCGGTGATATGCATGGCGCTGCAGAGAAGAAAGCCCTCCCGAATACCGCTCTCTCTGAGGCACTCCTCAAGGAGGGGAGTAATGTTCACAAGGGCCCGGCGGGTGGGAATGGTAAACCAGAGTTCCTTTCTATAGCTTCGCACGGGACCTCCTCAGAACCCGAGAAAAAATTTTGGCGGAGAGGGAGGGATTCGAACCCTCGAGGCGGATTTTCGTCCGCCTAATCGCTTAGCAGGCGATTGCCTTCAGCCCCTCGGCCACCTCTCCAGAACCACAACCTTTGAAAAAATTGTAACAGCGCAAAGGCCAAAAGGCAATAGGCGCTACAAAAACTCGAGAGCCCGTCTTTCTCACTCTTTTTCCAGTTTCTCTTTCATACCTGCCAGATCGGCCTCAAGCTCTTCCAAACTGAAGTTCAAGTCAAGGTATGCCGCTACGTACTCCTCACCCTTCCTTGGGCCGTCCTCAATAACCTGCCAGAGTTTATAGGCTACCCGATAGAGATTCGGACCGACTTCTTGAGCATTGGCCATAAGCTCAATTCGTCCCTTTTTGTAAAACCAGGATAAAAACTCAGGATACAGCAAGCGATACTCTGCAAGTACCTTTTGTCTGCGGGCCTCTTCATCCTCAACTGGTGGCGGGAGATCCGGCGGAATGTTCGCTCCTTCTGAAGCCGGACCAACAAGAGGGTCGACTCTGACTTCAAAGATCCCTCTTTCCTGGAGGTTTCGGCCTGAGCAGGCACTATGTACACCCTGCTCCAGGCAACGGCAAGGACCTCCTTTGTATCAAGGCCTTTCACCTCTACCCGGATGCGGTACTCTCTCTTTCGCATACACGTGAGAAAAAGAGGTCCCCTCCGTCTCTTCCACACCCCCATCACCAAAATCCCAAAGGTACGTCACCCGAGGTGGACAATTGTGCGTCACCGCGTAGAACCCGTATTTTTCTCCCGCAAGACCACTCAAGCTCTCCGGACGGAGTTCAAGGGAAGGCACGACGAAATCCTCATCCCGCCGACATCAAGAAGAAGACTCACCTGCCTCACCGGGCTCCCGGAAGGTAAGGGAATTCTTCCCTCGACAATTCCTTTCCGGATTGAAATCGCCCCCGAAGGGGGTTCCATGGGCTCTCCATTGATCGTCACGACGACGTTTTCGTCCTCAGGAAGAGTGAAGAAGAGAGGCTCATCGTAAACTCCCCAAGGAGCATGTACCACCCGTCCCTTCAGGAGACCGATGCTCTCACTCTCTTTCTCCTCGACAAGGAAAGAATCAAGAAGACCTCTATCCTGGGCACAAACCACTCAAGAAGCTTCTCACCGGCAGCCACGGCCGCGAGGATCAAACGCTGATCGGAACAGCAGTTTTCATCGATCAACAGTTCTTCTTGGGTAACCCGAACCAGGCGCAGTTCCCCGAGGTAATCATTCCGATAGTACCCATACTTCTCATCGAATTCGAGGGTCTCCAGGCGTGGAGAGGAGTATTCAGGCATACCTTTGGCATTGGTGAATCCCCGGCCTGAAATCCTTTCGGTACCGGCCACAGTATTAAGAGAAGTAGTTCCTGTTCGTGTACCTTGCCACAATGTCAAAGAGCTGCAGTACTCTCAAGAACCCCGGTTCTTCCCCGGAGATGGAGTCCATCTCCAAAAGTAAACCTGGATCCGCCCAGCCCAAAGACTTCTCGACAACCCCCTCGTCAACATACGTCCTGTAGGGATCGGCAGGTACTTTTTAGTGACGGACTGTACTACACCTGGATGAGAATCATCTCGGACATGGACGAGAACCATCATGCCGGCCAGAAGATGCACAATCTCCCCCAGCGACCACCAGGCAGCAACAAAGAGTTTTTTCCTTTTCTCGAAAGCGAGGAACCAAAAAGGCCCGTCACGAACTCCACTCCCCTTTCAAGAGAATAAGGAGAGTGCAATGCTCCCCACCATTGAACGTCCACTTTGGGGTTCCACCCCATGACCAAAGAGTTAACCATTCATCAACGTAGTCTGTAAGGTATGTCGCCCCCGATTTGCCCCCACAGGATCATAAAAGTGGCGGAGCGGCATGTGGCATTCCGGCTCATCGGCCGTATAGCCACCCTCTTTCACCCACCGGTACACCTGCCTTCCCTCTCCTTGAATATCTTTCATCCGGTTACCCGGTTGTACTACCGTGATTCCAGTCAAGCAACTTCCTTCTAAAAATCATACTTTTCCAGAATTAGATCGCCTTGGGACTCGTTGATGAATGCCTGGATTGCAAAAGCATTGATAGCCCAATGAGGTCCACAAGACACGATCCATTCTCAATTATCGTTGTTGTGAGAGTGGGCCGATGCTGGAAAAAACACCAAAAAGAAAACACAAAGGAAGATTTTCGCCGCGCTTTTTGGAGTAGACTTCACACAAATCTTCCCTCCCAAAAAGAATGTCTTTTAAAGAAGTTCGTGCCCACCACATCTCCTCTTGCCACCTTCTGTCGCCTTTTATGGTAAGGAGGGGAGTTGGCAAAGAAGAAAACCAAACTATGTAAAAACGCTATCAGAAAAAGGAAGCCTTACCAAAAGGCTGTAAGGTTGTAAAGAAGTTCTCTGTGGGTAAGAGCCAGAATGTTAGGCATAAAGAGAGAGAT
>FMJZ01007798.1_pt1 | contig 21047 bp, 16 predicted proteins | sample 1987881 | NCBI WGS metagenome assembly FMJZ01 (sample SAMEA4378227, study PRJEB15110) | soil metagenome | biome: soil; feature: Field; material: Soil | place: India | collected 2015-03-11 | depth 0 m
AAAAAATGGCAAAATATTGGTGGGTGAAACGAAATGGCATTAACCCGTGAGGACTTGCAAAGTCTGCTTCGTTGGCTTGATGAAGACCCTGAATTTCGCTCAGCGTTGCGGCAAAAATTGTTCGCTGAGCCGCTCATCATTGAAGTCCGTTTGCCCACCGATTGGATGGCAAAAGTGGATTCACGCTTGGAAAGGTTAGAACAAGATGTCGGAGCGCTCAAGCAGGATGTCGGAACACTTAAGCAGGATACTGGGACGCTCAAACAAGATGTTGGGACGCTCAAACAAGATGTCGGGACGCTCAAACAAGATGTCGGGACGCTCAAACAAGATGTCGGGACACTTAAGGGCAAAGTCCTTGAAGTTGATCACAGAACGAAAGCGTCAAACATTTTCGGCATGATTTTGCGCAAGGGCAGAAATGCCAGCGAGTTCATTAGTGCCAAACTTGACGAAGCGGAGAATCAGGGGCTTGTAGCGCCGCAAGAAACCGACTTCGTCATGGCAGCAGATTTGCTTTGGATGGGGACGATAAGGCGGGGTAAGTTTATGGACGAAACATTGGTCTTGATTGGAGAAACTTCTTGGACGATTGAACGAGACGATGTTGAAAGAGCGGTGAGAAAGGCTGAGATTTTGAAGAGGACTGGTGTTTGGGCAGTTCCTTTCGTGAGCGGTTCAGGATGGGTTGATGAAAAGTTGAGGGAAGACGCATTGAAACGAAATGTGCTTTGCGTCATTGATGGAAAAATTGAGCCCTCACGGGCTGAGTGGGAGCAGTTGGAACAAACTCTTGCATATTGGAAACCTTGACCTGTCGCTATTTTGCCAACAAGTATGCCAACTCGTAGAGGGCTTCATCAATCGGTTTAGGTTTTGAGACAGCATCTTCAAGAGGCGTCAAAGTGATTTCCCCTTTGATTTCGCCGACCAACTTGTCAGTTTCCCCTTGCAAAAGAAACTCAACGGCGGCGTTGCCCAATCGGCTTGCCAAAATTCGGTCGCGCGGTGTTGGTGAGCCACCTCGTTGGATGTGCCCTAAAACCGTTACGCGAACATCCAAGCCTGTTTTTTGGCGAACTTGTTCAGCGATTGCGAATGCGCCTCCTGCCTCATCACCTTCAGCAACAACGACTATGCTGCTTGTTTTGCCGTGCCTTCGTCCTTCCATTAAGCGTTCACAAATGGTGTCAATGTCCGTTGGTTTTTCGGGCACAAGAACTTCCTCACAACCCCCAGCCAAACCAGCGTAGAGAGCCAAGAATCCACGATGACGCCCCATGACTTCAACGAAGAAGATGCGTTCGTGGGCTGCTGCAGTATCTTTGATTTGGTCAATGGCGTGAACTGCAGTTGTTACAGCAGTGTCAAACCCGATGGTGAAATCGCTACCGTAAAGGTCATTGTCAATCGTTGATGCACAAACTAAGATGGGAATTTTCTGCTCTTGCCAAAACATATGCGCTCCTGTTGATGTCCCATTGCCCCCGATAGCGATCAAACCGTCAATACCCGCCTTTCGGACCTGCTCCGCTGCTTGGGCTCGCCCTTCGGGCGTGAAAAATTCTGGACAGCGTGAACTTTTCAGAATCGTCCCACCCAAGTGCATGATTCCTGAAACGCTTCGCATGTCCATCGGACGAAATTCCCCTTTCACCAAACCCGCATAACCTCTCATGATTCCGATAACTTCCGATCCTTTCCCTATCGCCGTCCTCACAATTGCCCTGATACAGGCATTCATTCCCGGTGCATCCCCACCGCTTGTCAAAACCCCAATTCGTTTCATCACAACTTCACCTCGTACATTTTCTTTGGTTCTCCCTTTGTCAATTTTACTGCAATTGGCTTAACTCGCCTGGTCACGACTGTCAGCAATAAGCCCCAATGCTGAAGGGGCATTAACTTCAAGCGAATTTGTCTGCTCCTGCCTATTTGGGGAATTTGTGGCATTCTGTTTTTGCGAAAGGGACGGGGAACTTGTTAAAACTTTAGTGTGAGGTGATGAATTGTGGCGGAACAGCAGGAAGTTTTCCCTCAGTGGCTGCTTGAAATTATGTGTTGTCCAGTGCCAGAGTGCAGGGGCGATTTGGAATTTCGGGCGGACATTATGAGGCTCGTTTGCAAAAAATGCGAACGAAGATACCCGATCCGAGACGGCATACCTGTCATGCTTATCAGCGAAGCGGAATTACCTTCGCAAAGTGAGGGGACACAATGAGTGATGCACTCCTGCTCTCAGTCGTGATAGTCAGTTGGAATGTGCGGGAGGATTTGAAAGAGTGTTTACAGTCGCTTCTTGGGACTGGTAACCTTGGATTGGTGACTGGTGAACAGGGATTGTCGGTTGAGGTCATCGTTGTGGACAATGCTTCAACGGATGGGACAGTGGAGATGGTAAGGCGAGAGTTCCCACAAGTGAGATTAATCGTCAACAGCGAGAACCTCGGTTACACGAAAGCAAATAACATAGGTATCAAGCAAAGTCGTGGCAAATACATCTTGCTTCTCAATCCCGACACTATTGTCAAGGCCGACGCTTTGCGGGCTTTAGTTGATTGTGCTGAAGCGCACCCAGATGCTGGCATTATAGGTGCAAAATTGCTTAACCCCGATGGGAGCATTCAGCCCTCTGCCCGTTCGTTCCCAGACATGGGTGCGGGTTTGTTTCGCAACACATTCCTGGGACGCCTGTTTCCCAACAACCCCTTTGTGCGACGATACTTGATGACCAATTTCGGTTATGATGAAGTTCGAGAGGTTGACTGGGTCTCAGGTGCAGCGATGTTGGTTCGGCGAGAACTTTTTGAACGCATTGGACTGCTTGATGAAAGGTTCTGGGCTTATTGCGAGGATGTTGACTTATGTTGGCGTGCGTGGCAATCGGGGTTTAAAGTCTTGTTTTGTCCTAATGCCGTTACCGTCCACAAAATAGGTCGCAGCAGCGACCAAAGGCTTGTGCCCTCTCTCATCCAGCACCACAAAAGCATGTGGCTCTTTTACCTGAAAAACTACCGCAAGCGCTACCCGCTGATTCTGCTTCCGTTGATAGGGCTGGGTATCTTAGTGAGGCTAAGCGGTGCGCTTTTGAGAGTTCTCTTTCACCGATTGCGAATTTGCTGTCTCCAAAAATTGAGCACATTTTTCCAACGCCAACCAACCTTGACAATCACAGAGGACGACCCGTCAGAGAGCCGAACCAATGGACTTTAAATCTTCGTCGGAGGGTGGCAGAATTGGGATGTAAGAAATTTGACGGAGCGGGGATAGGCTATGGCGGAGAAAGTGACAAAAACAGTCCGTCAAGTAGCCATAGTCGTTTTGGTCTTTTTATCCGCCCATTGTGCTCGATTGGTCTATCAAGATTTCCATCCCGCCGCTCTTTTTCTATTTGCAGACATCGGGCAGGGAAAGTGCACTTTGGTTATTGCACCAAATGGCAAAACGATGTTGATTGATGCGGGGACGCAAACTTACGGACAAGACGGGAAAGAAGAAAAATTCGCTCAAAAGATCCTTTCTCAATTCGCTCGCATTGGTGTCCGAAAACTTGATGTGATTTTGGTCACGCACCCCGATAAAGACCATTGCAACCTCGTACCGATACTGGTAAAGGAATTGCGACCTAACTTGTTTTGGTCGCCAGTTGGCGAAAGCCCTGAAATTGAATGGCAATCGGTCAAAGCAGCGATGATGAACGGTCGCATAAAAACTGTCGCCGCTCAGTTGGGGCAACGGCTTTGGTTGGATGCGAGAAACGGAGTGGTCGTTGAAGTTCTCGGACCACCTGCAGGGATCGTTCCGAGGATTTCTGAATGGAGTCCGAACAACGCATCAACTGTGCTCAAGCTGAGGTTCGGCGAAATAAGCGTTTTGTTCACTGGCGATGTGGGTGAGAGGGGACAAAGATGGCTTCTGGGCTCAGGTGTGAATTTGCAAGCGACAATTTTGGATGTTCCTCATCACGGTTCAAAACACAATTTGGAAACTTTTCTGAGTGCAGTTCGTCCAAGGATAGCGTTAATTTCGGCAGGACGCCAAAATCCTTTCGGGCATCCTGATCCATCAACGGTAGAGGTTTTGAAGAGGCTGGGGGCAACTATCTGGGTGACGGGGGAACAGGGTAGCCTACTCGTCAGAACAGATGGGCACAGTCTCAACTTGACAGGTTTGCAGTAATCGCCATAGGGGGTTTGTGTCCGAAGATGATGTCATTTGCGGAAGTAACGAAACAGATGCAACAAGTAGCGGATACGGTGGAGAAAGTCATTATCGGCAAGACCCGATCAGTTCGCTTGGCTGTCACGGCGTTATTTGCGGGTGGGCACCTGCTTATTGAAGACATTCCTGGGGTTGGGAAAACAACGCTTGCAAAAGCGTTGGCGAGATGCATTGGTGGAACTTTCAAACGCATCCAATTCACTCCCGACTTGCTCCCGTCTGACATCACTGGGACAACAATTTTCAACCAAAAAACTGGCGAGTTTTCTTTCCGTCCTGGCGCGATTTTCGCCAACATTGTGCTCGCTGACGAAATTAACAGGTCGCCACCCAGAACTCAATCTGCGTTGTTGGAAGCGATGGAAGAAGCGCAAGTAACTGTTGACGGTATCACTTATGCTTTGCCACAACCTTTCTTCGTCATTGCAACTCAGAACCCCATTGAGCGGCATGGGACTTATCCGTTGCCAGAGGCTCAGTTAGACAGATTTTTGATGCAAGTGCGGTTGGGTTACCCGCAACCAGAGGAGGAAGCGACAATCTTACAACAACAGGCTATAACTCATCCAATTGACCAATTACAACCGATCTTGGACAGCGAAACCGTTTCGCAAATTCAAAAGCAAGTGAGGTTGGTCAGGTTGACACCCGCATTGCGTCGCTACATTGTCCAGATTGTCTCATCAACCCGCAACCATCCTGCAGTTGCGTTGGGAGCAAGCCCACGAGGTTCTTTGGGGTTGATGAGGGCTGGACAAGCATGGGCGCTCTTGCACGGACGAGAGTTCGTCACCCCAGATGATATTAAGGCTGTTGCTGCTGCCGTTCTAAACCACAGGCTTATTTTGAAAGCAGAGGCTCAGGCTCGTGGTGTAACTTCTGAGCAAATCATCCAAGAAATCATCACCACAGTGCCTGTGCCGTTGGAGCGGTGATGGTTTATGAACGTCCCTGAAGACGAACGAACAACCATTTTGACGCCGAGGTTGAGACGAACAGCGGTCATAACCGCATCGTTAGCCTTTCTGGCAGTTAGCCTTGTCTTGGGTAACGAACTGATGTTTCTGGTCACATTTAGTTTGCTTGCCCTTATGATGCTGGCGAAAATTTTCGCCTACTGGGTATTGCGCCCCCTCCAGTTTAAAGCAAGCGGGACACCAGAAGCGATTGAAGGGCAGTCAGTTTCGCTGAAACTCAGTCTCGTCAACAAAGGCGTTTTGCCTCGCTACATCTTTGAATTGAAACTGCTACCTCAGTCTGGGGTTGAAGTTGTGGACTCGCCTCACTTGGTTTTCGGTCAATTGCTACCAAACCAGCCCAGTGAAGCGATTGTCAAAGTCAAGTTCCATCGCAGGGGCTTGCACCCTGTGGGCAAAGCAATTTTGTGCGCTCAAGACCCATTGGGATTGTTCGTTGCCACTCGTGAAGTTGAAACTTCCGAGCAAGTGCTTGTTTACCCAAATCCTAAACCCTTGCCTATTGAGCCTAAAGGTGCGACCGAGAGGGTGAAGTGGGATGAAAGCAGTACCCGTGCCTTGTTGCCTTCTTTGACAGGTGATGAATTTTGGGGGGTGCGACCTTATCAGACAGGTGACCCGTTGAGGCGAATTCATTGGAAAATTACTGCCCATCAGGGCGAATTGAGCATAATCCAAACTTTGCCCTCTTTCAGGCAAGGGGGTGTGATACTTTTAGACCGCCATCCCGCATCACACCGTCCCATCAGTGCTGACGGTGAGACGACTTTAGACGAACTCGTCCGTTACGCTGCCTACTTAATCCGTCAGTGGGTTCGCCATCATTGGCAAGTCATCTTTTGGGCTCCTCCCGACCCGCCATTGAAAGTCAACGGAGATTGGTTTCCCGTCTGGCGGAAATTAGCCTTGCTGGAGCCAGAATTGTTCCACCTTAAGGCCTTAGATGCGATGGGGCAGGGTATCGTCCTGACAACACCTTATTCGCCTTTCCTATCCACCTACTTGAAGGCGAAGGGTTGGGGGGTTTGGCTTCTGCCCATCAGTGAACAAGAAGAAGCAAACATCTACAGTGGCAAAATAACCTATGTGATGGGACGGTGAAGCCTGATGCGTCAACCTTTTTGGGTTGTGTATTTGGCAGCAGCTTTGTTGCTACTCATCGCTTTTTGGGTCGTGGGTTTGGCAACCGAAAGTTTCTCCTTTGCAACAACCTGTTACATTTGGTCATTGGTTGGACTTTTGGCAGCCTACCTACAATCTCACACCAACTCCCAAGTCCTTCGTGGAGCAGGAACACTACTCTGGTTGGGCGGATTGCTGGGGATTACGGGAACAGTTGGAAGCAGTTGGCAAGCAGCAGTTGCTGCTGGTGCTTCGGGGGACTTGGCTTGGCTAATGATAATTGCGGTTGTCGCCGTTATCGTTGTTTACCTTGTCGGTAAATGGTGGGGTGAATTCTACGCTGCAGTCTCTTTCATCACCGTGCCAGTTCTCTCCCTTTTCGGTCTCAGCATCCCAATGGTAGCCAGCGTGGAAATCGTGTTCGCTATCATCGCCTCATTGGTCGTGAGTGTCTTCTTGGTGTCAATTGAGACACTGCTAATCCGGTGGAAGCGAGGGCAGTTGGGAGAGGTCACCCCCAGTTTGCTCCTAAGTTATTGCTGGAGGTTGTCAGTTATAGGGAGTGCAATGGTTTTGACAATTGGTTTGCTTTTGGTTCCGCCTGCAACCTTCATTCATGGTCCATTGAGCCAACAGTTGCTTAGGCTGCCCGCCCTTCCCTTTGCACAATTTCATTACGGTGCTTTTGAGTTCCCTGACCTATTCACCATGCCTGGTGGACCCATTAACTTGCCCGGCATAGAACTCTTTCGTGTGAGGGGGACAGACTACCCTCGTTGGCGTGTCCGGACATATGTGCACTATGTTGGATCGGGATGGCGGATAAGCAACGAATTGGAAGACCCTCAACCGCCGGTTTTGAAGTTAAGCGACAAGTTTCTTGAAATGACTTGGTCGCCTGAGAATAAACTTTCGTCTGAACCAATTAAAGCCAGCGTGGCAGGCAGTGGGCAACGAATTGTCGCTTTGTTGTCTCCAGGCGAAGCTCTAAAGTTGCAGATAAGCCCGTCATCAAGAATCATTGTGTTGAGAACCAAAAGCGGTTGCCTCTATCCCATCACACCGTTACGCATCAGCGCATACAACATCACGGCTATCCCCATCCCAGAAAATTTGCCTTCTAAAAGGTCTCCGCGTCCGTTATCTCCAGAGGAAAGACGAGTGTTATCATACTTCCCATCTTACCTGTATCGCGTTCGTGAATTAGCGGAGCAAGTAACTCAAGGTGTTGCCATGCCTTACGAGAAAGCGAAGGCATTAGAGACATTCTTGCGGACACAATACCGTTACTCGGATTCGCCACCTTATTTGGCAGGACGCAATATTGATGTCGTGACCTTCTTTCTGTTTGAGGCGAAAGAAGGCGCTTGCGATTGGTTCGCTTCAGCGCTCGCTCTAATGTGTCGCGCTGTCGGCATCCCTGCACGAGTTGTGACTGGATTTTACAGCGACGAAGTGGATACCGATGGGTCATTGGTCATCCGTGCCAACGATGCTCACGCTTGGGTTGAAGCATACATTGACGGTCACGGGTGGATCACTTTGGATGCAACTCCAAGCGGAGACAGAAACAGGTTTGCTTTGTGGCAAGTATTTCAGAGATGGTTGTCAAGAAGGTATTGGGCTTCTTTTGCAAGCCCGAACATTATCTGGTGGTTCGTCGCTGTCCTTTGGATTTTAGGTGCTGTCCCGACAATGTTGAAATTAGGGCAACACGCTTGGGATAAATACCGACCAAGACCGAGATGGCAGGTAATTGCCCGTTGCTACTTGACAGCAGTTCAAATTGGAAGGAAGGCGGGATTGAACCTTCATTCTAACGCCACTCCTTGGGAAAACGCTGAAGTCTGCAATCAAACGCCTCGCTTCCCCGTTCTGGGCAAGAAAGCATTCCGGGAACTTGCGGACTTGACAGTTGCTGTCCTTTACGCAGGTGAAGAACCGACACAGGCAATGGTCAAGAAAGCGAAGCGGCTCACTAAAATTTTCCATCAACAAGTTCGCCTTTACAAGCAGTGGTTTGCCCCTCTAAAATTGGACCGCCTTTCACTTCAAACCCTACAACGAATTTGGGAGCGACTGTGAAGGAAGCAGTCTCTAAACTGCGACAAATGTTCACAGCCACAAAATTCGCTTTCACTATCAATTGCAACTCACTTGCAAACATCACCGCGGATATCTTTTCACAATCATGCCCCCTGACTTTGGCTCATTGCGTCTTCCAAACCTTCACCTACCTCATCAATAACCGCAATGCGTGCTATACTGGCAACAGCCCATTGCATAAGCGCAACAGTTTGCGTTGATTTCTTGTTTTACTCACGAGTTGATGACCTATGCGACTAGTGCCAACAATAGCTGAGACAGAGGGGGTTAAGGAAATGGAGCGTGTGACTTAAAGGTTGCGGTTGGAAAATGCACTTGACTTTTGGTTGGTTCAGTTAGGTCAACTTGTTCCTGAACAAATTCGGACGGTTGAAGTAGAGGGTTTGGTTGATACTGGGGCGACTCTGTCGGTCATCCCAAAAGCAATTGCTGACCAATTGGGTGTCCCAGAAATTCGGCGAGCGACTGTTCATTACGCTGACCAAAGAGTTGCTGAAAAACCCATCGTCGGTCCAATTCGGGTAACTATTTGCAACAGAACGGCGCTTTTTGAAGCAATAGTTGAAGAGCAACTTAACGAACCGCTCATCGGTCAGATTGTTTTGGAATCGTTGGATTTGGTTGTCAGTCCGAGAGAGTTGACACTTATGCCTAACCCTAGTTCGCCTGAACTGCCAATGATTGATATACTTTGACTGCACAATGACTTGAAAAGGTGATGGCGAATGTTGTCCGTTGATGAGCAAATGCGAATTTTGAAACGGGGCGTCGCAGAGATTGTGCCTGAAGAAGAACTCAGGCAAAAATTGGAACACAGCGTTCAAACTGGCAAACCTTTGCGGGTCAAGTTGGGCATTGACCCAACGGCTTCCGACATTCATTTGGGCTTTGCTGTTGTTTTGCGCAAACTTCGCCAATGGCAAGATTTGGGTCACACTGCTGTGCTCATCATTGGTGACCGAACCGCCACTATCGGCGACCCGACGGGTCGCAGCGAAACGAGACCGCAATTGTCTTTGGAAGAAGTTCGCAGAAACGCTGAAACTTACACCGAACAAATTTTTCGCATCCTTGCCCCGAACCGAACCGAAGTTCGCTACAACTCCGAATGGCTTGACAAAATTACTCTGAGCGATTTAGTTTTCATCGCTTCACAAATGACTGTCGCACGCATGTTGGAGCGTGAAGATTTTTTGCAACGGTTCAAGAGCGAGCAGCCTATCGCCCTCCACGAGTTCCTTTACCCACTAATGCAAGCCTACGACAGCGTGGCAATTCAAGCCGATGTGGAGATGGGAGGGCTTGACCAAAAGTTCAACATCTTGACAGGTCGTGACCTTCAAAGAGCATACGGTCAAGAACCGCAAATAGCGTTTTTGATGCCCTTGCTCATCGGTTTGGACGGGGTTCGGAAGATGAGCAAAAGTTTCGGCAATTACATAGGCATCGCTGAGCCACCAAAAGAAATGTTCGGCAAAGTCATGCGCATCCCTGACGAACTCATGCGCCAGTGGTTCATCCTTTGCACCGATGTGTCAGAAAGCGAGGTTGACGAAATTTTGGCTGGTCATCCGATGGAGGCTAAAAAGCGCCTCGCTTGGGAAATCGTCAAACTGTATCATGGTGAGGAAGAAGCCAATAAGGCTAAAGCGGAGTTTGAACGGGTTTTCCAGCAAAGAGAGTTGCCAACGGAAATCCCAACCGTTGAAGTTGAACCTGAACTGCTGCAAATGACTATTGCCGACTTGCTCGTTGCCCTTGAACTCGTCGCCAGCAAAAACGAAGCGAAGCGCTTAATCAACGAAGGCGCTGTGGAACTCAACGGCAAGCGCATTTACGATTGGAGAGAGGTTATCGGTGTCCGAACAGGCGACATCCTTCGCATCGGCAAACGCAAGTTCGCAAAATTGGTCGTGAGGGGTTGACAGTCCTGTGGGTTTTGAGATACGACTTTTTGAAGCCTTTGATTACGAAGCGGTAGCCGAATTAGTGAAAGTCGTTTACCCTGAGTTGCAAATGACCCCTGAAGATTGGCGCAACGAGGACAAAACTTTTGAAGGCAACCATTTCATTCGCCGCAGGTATGTCGCCATCAATTCTTCAACTGGCAAGTTCATTGGTTTCGGTGTCATCTCCCACACAACCCTTTCCTTCCACCCGCAAAAGTTTCGGATGCAAATTTTGGTGCATCCAAATTTCCGAAGGCAAGGTGTCGGCAGCACGCTCTACGAGAAACTCATGGCTGATTTGAAGGACCTGAATCCCATTTCAGTGCATTCCAATGTCCGTGAAGAACAAAAAGGGGCTATCGCCTTCCTGCACAAACGAGGCTTCAAAGAAGTTCAGCGTTATTGGGAGTTATGGCTTGACCTCAACGAAGTTGACTTGACAAAGTTTTCTGCGATTCTTGAGGAAGTGAGAAGGCAGGGTGTCACTATCGTGACTTTATCTGAAGAATGGCAATCTAACCGGAACTGCTTGCGAAAATTGTATGAGTTGCAGCGAGCGATCGGGGAAGAAAATCCTGTCTTCAGTCATTTTGCATCTGCGACCTTTGAAGAGTTCGTCAAGTGGATGGAGCGAACGACGCTTTTGCCCGATGCTTTTTTCATCGCCAAGAAGGGCGATAAATACATCGGCATCAGCAACTTGGCTTTGATGAGGATGGGAGAACCGAATCGCCTTTACCAAGAACAAACTGGTGTTCTGGCAAAATACCGACGAAGAAAAATTGCAACTGCACTCAAAATCGCAACGATTGAATACGCTCAAGAAAACGGCTTCCGCTACATCGTCACCCACAACACCAGTGAGAGCAAAAACATGCTCGCTCTCAACGAAAAACTTGGGTTCAAGCGAAGGTTCGGAATCGTTAGGATGGAGCGAAGTTTTGAGAATTCAATTTCAGGTTGATGACCCATTTGACCTGTGACGCTTTCAAGTCCGCAGCCAATCTCCCCCAAATGGCAGGTGAAAAAGCGACATGGACAGTAGAACGGGCGCGATGGTGGTCAGCGGAGAGTTGAAGCGGGCGCTTTCCGCGCTCGCTGTGCCAGCGCTTTTGATGCAAATTGTTCAAACTGCAGGTTGGATCGGTGAAGTCTACTTTGTCAGTAAATTGGGCAAAGTTGAAACAGCAGCAATCGGTTTGGTTGGAGAAATTTCGTGGCTGCTATCAACTCTGACGACACTTGTAACAGTAAGCGCTACAACTCTCGTAGCCCAACGATGGGGAGCAGGCGACAAATCTGGTGCAAAGTCAGTCATGTTGGCTGCTGTCCAGCAGTCAATCTTCTTCGGTCTCTTTGCCTTAACAGTTTGGTTCTTGCGGGACTTTATCTGGGGAGCAATGGGAGCCGCTTTGGATGTCCGAAAAGCAGCCCAACTTTATTTGCTCGCTTCCTTGCTTTCCTTCCCGCTGATGAACCTTGCTGCCAGTTGTGGTGCTGTACTAAGAGGCATTGGCGACATGAAAACACCGTTCCTCGTTTCCGCAATTTCAACTGGCATCCATCTTTGCCTCAACGCAACTTTAACCCCTCGCTTCGGCATTTCAGGTGCTGCAACCGCGTTGGTGATGAGCCGAATTGCTGCAGTTTTGCTCTTCGCTTTCTGGTTGCGTAGAAGTCCCCTTAACAATGTGTCAAGTCAAGTCACGAGTTGGAGTGGTGATTACCATCGTGAACTTCTGAGCCTTGGCATCCCCGCTGGGGCACAAACTTTGCTTTGGTCTTCCGCTTCGGTCGTCTTCTTCTCCCTTCTCAACCGACTACCTGAGGGAACTGCTGCCGTCGCAGCTTTCACTGTCGGCATAAGGGTTGAATCCGCAGCCTTTATGGTCGCCATTGCCTTTGCTATGGCTACTCAAACGATTGTCGGTCAAAATGTCGGGGCTAATCAGTGGAGAAGGGCTTGGGTTGGGACATGGCATTCAACTTTTTGGTGCATTGCCGTCATACTCCCAATTTGCATTGCTTTATTTCTCGCCGCCGATTGGCTGGCAGGAAAGTTCTCAACTGACCTATTGACAAAAAACTACGCAGCCTACTACTTGCGCGTGGCGGCTCTCGCTGAACCTTTTTGGGCACTCAGCATGACGACAGGAGCAGCCCTTCAAGGTGCTGGTGACACGAGAACACCCGCACTGATAGCCATCTTGACTCAATGGCTTTTCGCTTTGCCGTTGACTTACGCTCTTTGCGTTATTGGCGGATACAGTCCCAAAGTCGCTTGGTGGATTGTTGGCACATCAGGCATTTTGACGGGCATCATCACAGCCATCGCTTTTATTTCTCTTTGGCGACGCAGAAGTAGAATTTGAACCTTAATGCCACCGCGTGTTAGATTAGAATTGATGGCGAAGAGGTGATTCTAATGCCCAGCCCTTTCCCAGGAATGGACCCATACCTTGAAAATCCAGTCCTTTGGTCAGGAGTGCATCAACGCTTAATCACACGAATTGCAGACACTCTGAACGGAATCATGCCGCCGCGTTATGTTGCTGACATTGGCGAACGGGGTTACATTCTCCAACCAGAACGAAGCGTTTATCCCGATGTGGTTGTGCTGGAACATCCTCTTACCCAGACCCAATCAGAACGAAGTGTAGGAGGCACAGCGACTGCAGTAGCAGTGTCAAGTGACCCACCTTTGGTGCTGACATAAGAACCAGTTGAGATAAGAGAAGTCTTCGTGGAAATCCTGCCCGTCGGAGAGGAAAGCCGTGTGGTGACGGTCATTGAAGTCCTCAGTTACTCCAACAAAACGCAAGGGCATGAAGGGCGAAAACTTTACTTGACAAAACAGCAGGAGATTCTCAAAAGCCAAACGCATCTTATTGAGATAGACCTTTTGTGAACTGGCGAACACACTGTTGCTGTTTCACGGGAGGAGTTGCTTAAAAGGAGCAGGTGGGATTATCTTGTCAGTTTGCATCGGTAAATTCGTGTGCTGCTCAATTCTTTCTGCCCAACGGTGCAGTTGCCTTTTCAATTTCCAACCGATTATGCTCGTCTGCCCAATGTCCTTGAAATCTTGCGACCTCTTGACTTTGACTGAACCTGAATAATCGTAAAGGGCTACAAGTTGCCCATCGGCGGAGACACCACCATGTGGAGAGTAAAAGGAAAACAAACCTTGTCTGTTGATAACGCTTCCATCAACAGTGGAAAGCACAAGAAGAGCGTAACCTGCTCCGACCAGCCTGCGTCCATCCTTTGTGAAGGCAATTTAGAAACAATAGTTTCCCTCATGTTTTCGTTCCCAAAGCAACTTCTTCGTCTGCACATCCCCAAATTGAAACCAAAATTTGTCCACAAGTGCCACCAACTTTCTGCCATTTGGCGAGAAAGCAAGAGACACAACTGTTCCTCCTCAAGCAACGAGAACACCGATCAATTTAACCTGCGGCATTTGCCAAAGGTAGATAGTGCCATCCAGTGTCCCTGCTGCCAACAACGACCGTCTGATGTGAAAGCAAGGCTGTGGACTTCATCGTATCCTTCGGTTTCCATCATAAACCGTCTCACTCTTTTCCCCTCAGGCAATTTCCAGAGTGAAACCCAATTGTTCATGCCACTTGCCGCAAGGATTTTATTGTCAGGCGAAAAAGCGAGTGTAACAACTCTCTGTCCTTAAGGCAATTGCTTGACCATTTTTAACTTCGGCACTTTTCAAATTTCTATAGTCGTTCTGGCCGTGCACTTTTGCCCACTCCGCATTATTTAACTGGATGAAGCCAGCCCTTGAGCATCAGGTGAGAAAGTTAGGACGGTGTCTGGATACACGGTTCTGGCTATTGTCCATGATTGAGCGAATTTGAAAATCCCAAAAGTGGCGAGTAAGACGGTAGCAAAAAAACAAGGGCTTTTCTTGTCTGCCGGAATCTGCACATGGTTCAAACCCTCCCGCTTCAAGTGTGCCGGTGCCACTCCAATTGTGCACCGAGACAGCCGATTGGCATTCTAACGCAATTCAATTTCCCGCACTGCATAAATTGTCCCTCGGAATGTGATGCGCAATTTTTGGGTCTTCGTTGCATCAAAATCCAAAACTGTCAACCATGTGTCGGTATCGGTTGGTCGCTCCGCAACTTTTTGCCAATTGCCATTAGCCCAAACTTCCACATACACGAAATCGGCGCGTCGCTCTGGAATATGCCACCAAACCGCAACTTGACTGATTGTCACTACCGACTTCATAGTGAGCACAACTTGCTTTTCACCTTTACCCTCCCACATCGTTCGGAAATCTCGGTCCGTCAAGGCTTTTAAACTTTTCGGCTCGGCAGGAGCCTCACCCTCCAGTGCCTCCACACTCAAACTTGGAAGCAATCTAAGTTCGCCCAAGTAAACGCTGTCAAACCAAGCCTGCCCGCTACGGTAACGGAAAAGGGCATGGACAATTGCTTCCTGCAAAGGCTTTTCAGGCACAATCAACCTCCATCTCCATTGCCAACCCTTCTCGCGCCCTTCGCCTCCTGTCCCGCTGAAAGGCACGATTTCGCCCCAAAGTGGCGAGCCATCAACATAGCGGGCGTCAAGGTAGAGGGAATAGTCCCCGCTCAAATGTGTCGGGAAAACATTTTCACCTTTGCTGAACCCATGTAAAATCAGCGGGACTGCTTCAGTTGGGTTGAGCGTCACCGTCTGCACTGCGCCGCGCATCGTTTGAGCGTTTTCGCTTTCACAAACAATGCTCTGCTTGCCGTCAACGGCGTCGCCGCTTAACTTGTAACCGACCCCGTAAAAGCCCCAATGGAGCAACGGTGGTCTGTCGCCTTCTTCAAATGAACCGTTGCGCAATAGATTTTCTTGCGTTGGTGTCACAATTAATGAAAGCCATTTCGTTACTCCGTCCCTTGTCCCGCGTCCCCCGTCCCATACCACTTCAACCTTTGCGCTCGCCAACTGCATTTCCGTTGGGGGCTTGACAGCAGTAAGTTTTATTTCCGTCGTCGCCCTCGCTTTGAGCGTCACTTTGCGTTCAACGAACTCTAATGGAGAAGTGACTTCAACTTGCCCTTGAAAACTTTCGCCCGTGTTGTTTCTGATGCGCACCAAAATGCTCGGTTCGCCACCAAATTGAGTGACAGCGACTTCCACTTGTGGCAAAACCTTAACCGTCACTTCGTCAATGGGCAAAGTGACAGTAGTCCCCATGATAGTCGCTTGCAACACTACACTCAAATTCGTTCGTTTGTTTGCCCAGCCTTCGGGCACTTTCATCATCAACAGTTCCCGCCTCAACGCCTTTGGTGGCAAATCGCCCAGAGAAAGTTCAGCCGTTTCAGGACCGAGAGATTGAGCCTGAGAGGTTTCAACTTCTGCTGAGGACAACATCGCCACTAATTTCGCATCTTTCAAAACTTCCTTGCCAGTGTTTTGGACATCAACGGGAACTCGCAAAAGTTCACCTGCAGCCACTTCGTGAGGCAAAACCGCATCGGTTTGCAGCGCCAGAAGTTCCCTCACCATCGCACCGACGATGCGATTTGCTTCTGCAAAATCGGCAGCGATGTTCGCCCCGTCCACTTGTTGCTGCCATTCGGCTTTTAGCCTCTGCAACTGCTCCAACCACTTGAGCCAATCGGCGAGAGTTTTCGGTTGCGTTTCAAAAGAATGCTTAACTCCTGCCTTCAATTCCTCGGGTGCTTGTGTTCGCCGTTGTGACTTGCCAACCGCTCGTTGAAAGTGAACTTTTGCCAATTTAGCGAGATTGTCCACCACGCTTGTCTCGTTCATCGCTAACCAAAGCAGCGCCGTTTCACGAGGTGCCAAAGTCCCGCTAAGCAAAATTGTCAAGGGGGAAAAGTTCGTTTTGCGGACAGTGAAAGGGAAAGATTTCAAATCGGTCAGAACCCAAATTGTCAAGTTGCGGACATCTCTTTCCCTCAAACCCAACTTAGCAGCGTCAATGGCGATGACAACGTTTTGCATCTGGTCACTGGCGTTGTAAAGGGTGAAGTGCAAATTGTCATCGCTCCACCGCCCAAATCGCTCAACTAAAACTTTTTCGTTGTCACTCAATGCGTGCGTTATTGGTTCCCAACCCGCTTCGCACAACCGAACAATGAGCGGAACATATCTGCGGAACAAGTGACGGTCGCGGTTGTGAAATTCGGGCGTATTCCAGTAGTTGCCATAAGCACCGGCGCCGGGAGCAAAGCAAGATGGAGGGAAACCGTAAAAGAGTGCCCAACGGAAGTAATCCTCGGCAACATCCGATGTAAACTCACGGTCAAAAAACTCGTTGTTGAGGGGCAAAAAGGGCTTGCGATACGCCAAAACCCGCCGATAGTCAAAGAAAGCGAAATCATCCCTTTGACGAGTCCAATGAATTTCGTTGCCACCGATATCAACCCAATGAGCATGGAACGGGAAGCCGTGACCGAAACCGTTTGCCATGACTAACTTGCCTGCAGCGTGAAGTTGCTGGGCAGCGTATGCGAGATACTCGTAAATGCCGAAGGCTGCCAATTGGGTTGGTTGTTTCGTTCGCCAACTGAAAGTCAGAGGGAAGTCGGCAATGCGCCAATGGTCTCGCCGATAATTTTCGTTCGGCATAACCCACTCTCCAAAGGCGTCAAAGTAAACACCGTCCAACCGTTCATCACCAAGCACCGTTTTCAGTGTCTCGTCCATCGCCTTTGCTTTTGTTGCCTCGTCCCTTGCCCCTTGTCCCTTGTCTCGTCCAATGTCTGGGTCAGCATTGACGAGGAAATTGTAAAGGGTTTGCCCGCCAGCCCAATGAACGGGGTCAGTTTTCTGCGTGCGCATTGAAAAGCGACCTCGTTCGTCTTGAACGCCACAGGACTTGACAATTTCTGCAAGGTTGGGGTGTTGCTCTCTTTTGTTCTGGTAGGCGAAAAGTTGTTCTATTGTCAAGTCAGTTGGTGCACTCGGTGGTAGGAAAAACCATGCCGACCAAGGTTCAACATAGGGGAAGCTATAGAAACCGTGCCTTCGGTTAAATTCGGGGTTTTGTGCACCTTCGTGGTAGGCGAAGCCGAAATCTTCAAAGTCGACGATTTTAGCGATGTCAGTGAAGGGCATCCAAATGCCGAAGCGTTTGACCCGCACGCGGAAACTTTCAGGGAATAGACGATAAAACTTGTCGGCAGCGGCTCTCATGCCCCACTGCGGTTCATCCAAAGCGTAAATGGCGAAGCGGAAAATTACGGTGTTCGGTTGTCGCTTCCCTGCTACCCTCGTCCCACTGCCAGGTGACAATCCGAAATCCCATTCTAACCGCAGTAGTTTTTGACTCGCATCGTAAACGAATCGGTGGACGACAGGTAAATCAAGGGCAACGCCCAAAGCAATTCCCAAATCGTCGCTGTTAAGAGCACAAAATGGGTAAAGAGAATGTTCGCCGCGAGCCCCATAGCGAATTGTCGCCGTGTATCGGGTTGACACTTTTGAGTCAACTCTTCGCACAATTCGTAGGTTGTCCCACCATTGCCAGTTCGTCGCATCAACCGGCAAAGCGAAAGCGAGGGCAATTGCTCGGTCAGAGTTTGTCAAATTGCGAATTGAACCTTCGCAGAAAATTGCGTCGGGTCGTTCAGTAAAAGTTGCAGTCAGTTCCAAATCCAAGCCGTTCAGTTGCACTCTTAGCGCATTACCTTTGCGCTCCACCTTGCCCTTCAACGCTATCCACTTCAAATTTTCGGGAGAATCTTTCGGTTCAGCGACCGAGAAGCCACCGACGCCTGGGAAACCTTTGCGTTGGATTTGGGTTTGCTGAACGATCCCGTCAGGTGCGAACGAAATTCGCAGCCCATCTTTAGTTGAAATCATCTGAGCCCACCCAAGCGACGCCATCGCCATCACAGTAGCAATCAAAACTTGACGCCTCATTCCTCATCACCACAAAAATTGTGCCGCTGCAGGGAAATGAGCGAACCTTTTTGCCAAAGCATCAAGTTCGGCAGGAGCCCCACCCTACCAAAGACTTGGGAGGCAATTCTAAATCATTGAGAGGGCAAACCTCCCAGTGAGCCCCAAGTTCTTTTCCACCAAACTTCCATTTTGCTTCCTTAAATTGCGCTATGCTATTTCCTTTGGGCTTCCCAGCGAGTTGTGCCATTGACAGCTCCGACAATTCGGTCGCCTTCAATGACGCCTTCGTAGACATTCTCACGGACTCTGTCAAGGGTAAAGTGAACTCCTGCTCCCCAAGCATAGAAGTCGCTAATGGGATTTGCTTTGCCTCCATCAATGTAGCTTGCCACCAATTCGCCCTTTCGTTGCTCAATCCTAATTACTCCATCTCGCCATTGCCATGTCCCGACCAAGTTCACTTTATCTCGCTTTGCGGTCCAGTCGCGCTTGCCGGAGAACTGTCCACCTTGAATATTGACTGTGCCGGTAATCGTGTCTCCATTGATTCGTCCTGAGAAGCTCATTGTGAGTTTTTGTCCGCCAATTTCGCGAGTGACGGTGAAACTCAATTGGGTGCCGATGAGTTGGGCGTTTGTGATTGGGGTTTCCTGTCCGTCAACGCTGACTGTGCCGGTGACCTTCTGGAAGCGCTGCCTTAACCGGAGAATATACTGCCGCTCGCCCCGAGGTGTTTGGACGCTCCATCTCCACGTCCCTGCAACTCCAGCTGGGATGACCCAATAGTAGACAGTGTGCTCGCGATAAGGACCACGGACTCTCAACACTTTATCGGGATGCCAACCTTTAACGCAATCTGCAGAACCTTCACCCTCGCATTCGTCACACATGTCAAAGTCGTGAGAAACAACCCTTGAACCTGGGCGAAGTTCACGGAACAACTTGGGGCGAAGACGAATGTTGATTGAGGGAAGCAAGTAAAGGGTGACCACAGTTGCCTCGCTGACATCGGTTTCAAACAAATCCTGTTGCAAAAACTTCACTCTGTCGGTAACGCCTGCTTTGCGAGCGTTTTCGTTGCTTTCTCGAATTCGCTCTGGATCAATGTCAACGCCGACTCCTCGCTTTGCTCCAAAGTCTTTGACAGCAGCGATGACGATTCTTCCATCACCACAGCCGAGGTCATAAACGACATCGTCTTTGCTGACTTGAGCGACCCTAAGCATTTCCCTGACGACCTCATGAGGCGTAGGGACATAGGGAACATCTGGCTGACGCTGCTGTGCCATGAGAACAGCAACGCTCAAAATCCCTGCGACCAAACCAATTACTGCGTGCCACGACTTCATAACGGCTCCCTCCTTGCTTTAGGGTTTAAATTTCTCCTTTTGGGCAGAAGGTCATCTGCCCTTGACACTATCAACCATATCGCCTAACAAGCATGAGCACAGGAATGCCGACTAACAAGGCTACCACACCAACCAAAGCACCGACACCTGTGTAACTTAGGCTTGACTGAAGCATGTAAATGCAAAAGACGCAGAAGAGCAACGGGATAAGCGGGTAAAGGGGGACGGCAAAAGGACGATGGATTCCTGCATCAGCGGTTCTCAAGATGAACAAAGAAAGTCCTGTCAAGAGGAAGAAGAACCAGAAAACGGGAGCAGTGTATTCAACCATTGTTGAGAAGCCTTGTCTCGTCCATGCTCCCAAAGCTACAAGTCCGAGCGAAATCAATCCTTGCACTGAAAGAGCATTCGCAGGAGTGCTCGCCTTTTCGTTCCAGACACCGAGGAACTTCAGAGCCCTGAAATCCTGACCCCAAGCGAAATTAGTCCTTGCACCGGTGAAGATTGTTGCGTTCATTGCACCAAGTGCGGAAATCGCTATAAGCATGCTGATAAACTTTGCTCCAAGTTCACCCCAAGCGTTTCGGAGCAAATCAGCGGCAACGGCTTCCGATTTTGCCATCCCCTGCAACCCAAGCCCCTTCAGGTAAGCGAGATTAACGAGCAGGTAGATGACTGTAATTGCAGCGATACTAAGCACTAAAGCCTTCAACATGTTTCGCCGCACATCTTTCAACTCAGCAGAGATATAGGCAGCCTCATTCCAGCCACCATAGGTCAAGAGGACAAAAATCATCGCCAAACCGAACGCACCTGAAGGTGCTTTGGATGGCGGTGTAACAGGTTCGGATGGTAGAGCGGAAAAAAGCCCAATCGCAACGACTAAGAGCAAGCCGATGACTTTCGCTGCAGTCAAGAGGTTCTGAGTCCACTTACCCTGTTGAACACCCATGATGTTGAGTGCAGTCAACACAATTGTAGCCACAGCGGCGTAAATGGCTGGCGAGTGACTTCCGAGCGGTAAGATTTGGGAAGCGTAGTCGCCGAAAACGAAACCGAGCATTGCGATAGAGCCAGTTTGAATGACGGCCGCTCGTGCCCAGGCGAACAAAAAAGAAATATCACGACCAAAGGCTCGGTGCAAAAAGTGGTATTCGCCACCAGCATGAGGGTAAGTTGTCGTCAGTTCAGCGTAGCAAAGTGCCCCAATGAAGGAAATGATTCCACCAAGCAACCAAGCGAAGAGGAACAAAAGTTCGCTTGGGGTATTTGCAGCAACAAGGGATGGAGTTTTGAAAATTCCTGAACCGATGACGATGCCAACAATGATAGCAACAGCATCCGCTACCGTTAACGTTGGTTTGGGCGCAGCCACTTTCTCAGCCATCCCATCACCACCTAACTCATTCTTTTTGTCCTGATAATACTAA
>FMJZ01009247.1_pt1 | contig 21018 bp, 19 predicted proteins | sample 1987881 | NCBI WGS metagenome assembly FMJZ01 (sample SAMEA4378227, study PRJEB15110) | soil metagenome | biome: soil; feature: Field; material: Soil | place: India | collected 2015-03-11 | depth 0 m
AAAGCCGCTCCTACCACAATTCGTCGCGACTAAAGTCGCTCCTACGGCGGATTGTTTTTGCGGCTGCTCAGGGGAGCAGCCCTCCGATCAACCCTATCATTCAACAAAGCACAACATTGCCATTTTGTGGCATCATTTGAGTGGCTTTCACCAAAAAGCGAAGATGGAGGTGGTCATTGATGGGTTGTGCCGTTTGGGAACGATACAGTTACCCTGAAATGCGTGAACTTTGGAGTTTGGAAAGCAAATTCAAAGCGTGGATGGAAGTTGAACTGGCAATTTGTGATGCTTGGGCTGAATTGGGTGTCATCCCCGAAGAAGCAGCCAAGAAAATTAGGGAACGGGCATCTTTCACTGTTGAACGGGTGCTTGAACTTGAACGAGAATTTGATCATGACCTACTCGCCTTCGTCAAAGCAATGACCGAGAACATGGGTGAAGAGGGAAGATATGTCCACATGGGCGTCACAAGTTACGATGTTGAAGACACCGCACTCGGTTTAATCCTAAAGCGCTCATGTGAGATTTTGGAGCGCGATTTGGATGAAGCAATGGACGCAGTCAAGCAGCGAGCCGTTGAACACAAACACACCCTCATGATGGGACGAACTCACGGAATTCACGCCGAGCCAATTTCATTCGGGTTGAAGTTGCTTGTCTGGCTTTCGGAATTGGAACGACACAAGGAGCGTTTGAAAGCGGTAAAAGAACGAGTTGCAGCAGGCAAAATCTCTGGTCCAGTTGGAACTTACGCAACTGTTGATCCGAGGGTTGAGGAAATTGTTTTGCGCAATCTGGGTCTCAATCAACCGAAAGTCAGCACTCAAATCTTACAGCGAGACCGTCACGCCGAGTATCTTTGCCTTCTTGCATTGATCGCTGCTTCCATTGAGCAGTTTGCTACGGAAATCCGCAACTTGCAGCGGACGGAAATAGCCGAGGTTGAAGAGCCTTTCAGAACGGGTCAGCGGGGTTCTTCTGCGATGCCCCACAAACGAAACCCCATCAGAAGTGAGCGGCTTTGCGGGTTAGCTCGTTTAGCCCGAAGCACAGTTATCCCAGCCCTTGAAAATGTCCCAACTTGGCACGAACGAGACTTGACAAATTCTTCAGTTGAGCGGGTGATTTTACCAGATGCGTCAATCCTGACTGACTACATCCTTCGGCAGTTTGCAGCGATAGTTCGTGGTTTGGTTGTGAAGCCGGAAAACATGAAGCGAAACTTGGAGAAGACTCAAGGTGTCGTTTTCTCGCAACGGGTCATGCTCGCCCTTGTCAAAAAGGGTTGGTCTCGTGATGAGGCTTACAAACTGGTTCAGCAATGTGCATTTGAAGCAATCCAGCAGGAACGAGCTTTCCGCTCAGTCCTTGAAGAGCATCCTGAGGTTCGGAAAACTCTAAACTCGTCGGAACTTGACGAACTGTTTGATTACGGCTACTTCATCCGCCATGTTGACGAAATCTTCCATCGTTTCGGGCTGTGATTATCCCGTCGGAAGTTTCTCAACGCCGCCGCACCAAGGTTGCTTGGGAGGAGAATAAACCATGACATCCAAGAATTTGGTTAGCCTACGGCAGCAGAGACTGAAGTGGAGGAAATGGCGACGAGTAGCACTCATTGCCGCTGCCATGTTGATTTCAATTCTGTCGGCGATGGTTGGGGTTTCAGTCTACCTAAGCAAACACGGAAAAAAATCCATCCCTGTTCAGTTAGTAGAAAGGTTCGCCAATTGGTTCGTCCCACCCGATTATGCCTTCGCTGGGCGAAACCGCTTGAACATCTTAATTGTCGGAGCCGATTACGATTACGACAACAAGGCTCGTCCTTTGCCTCGCCCTGCCCGCTCTGACACGATTCTTATCGTCAGTTTGAGCAGGGACGGAGAAGCATCAATTTTGTCAATACCAAGGGACACCGTTGTCAGGTTCAATGGTAAACTTCACAAAATCAACGCTGCCCATGCGATCGGCGGTCCCGAGTTATTGCGCCAGGTCATTGAGGAGCAATTTGGCATCCAAATCCATCACTTCGTCCAGATAACATTTGATGCGTTTGTCAAGTTAGTTGATTTGGTGGGCGGAATTGACTTGTTCGTTGAATACGACATGCATTACGACGATAACTGGGGCAAACTTCATATCCACCTTCAAAGAGGTTTTCAACACCTCAACGGCGAACAAGCCCTCGGTTTTGTTCGGTATCGCGGCAAAGGTTACAAAAAGTTTTGCCCTAAATGCAAAGTCAAAATCACTCATTGGGACCCGAGAGGAGATTTAGGGCGGGTTGAAAGACAGCAAGCGTTCCTTAAGGAACTCGCAAAGAAATTGTTGCAACCGAGAATGGTCACCAAGTTGCCGCAACTTGCATCCATCGCCCACCGATATGTCGCCACTGACATGAGTGTAAGGGCTTTGCTCAGTTTGGCGAATCTCGCCCGTCAGTCAAACCTTGACAACATTAGGACAGCAACACTGCCGGGGATTGAAGCGAGAAATTCTTTTCTCGGTAGCATCTTGATCCCTGACCGAGAAAAAGCGCCGCAAGTTCTGTCGGAACTTTTGGGTTCTACCTTCTTACTTTCGCTTTGGGAGCAAGGTGCAGGTTCAATTGGAGGGGCAATTAGAGTCGCTGCCAGACACGAAAGGGGCGGGAAACCAAGGGAAATAAAGCCACAAGTTGAAGAAGAACCGACAGATGTTCAGGCGGTTGAGGGAGTGCCTCTTAACCACGAACCGATAGAGGTCATTCCGATTGAGCCCCAATTGCCTCAACCCCCACCGCCACCCACTGCGCCTGAAACTTCAACAACTGGTGAGACGGAAGTTGAAGGGACGAGGACAACCTCTGCTACCTCAACACCCTCTTCAACGAAAGAACAAAGCAGTCAGTCACAACAAACTAAACCTTCTGAGCCCACGCCGTCTCCTTAATTGACCCTTGCTAAATTCGCTCATCTTTGTGTAGACCTGAATAGCGCATACCCTTCGGTAGTTCTTTGGAGCAACTGTCTTAACGATTAGTCTGGGTTCTTCTCCGAAGTGCCCAATTTTTCTTCGGTGGCTCAAAAGATCCGCTCCGACCAACCTCATTATTCAACACAGCACTGAAGTTTCCTTGTATCATTGCCACTTTGCAAACGGTTTTGGTAGATTGAAAATCTGAATTACCTTGTCTCCTGCCCGAACCGATACGCTGGTTTCTGTCAAGTCCCCTTCCAATAACCATCTGCTTCCGCCGGCAGGCAAGCTGGCGGAGACGATGCGACCTTTCCCGAGTGGAACTTTTTGACCATTACTTTCCCTGAAAAACAACAATTGCGTTCCTTTCCTCCATTCACCACTTGCTGCTGTTAAGTGAACTCGTTTGCCACCTTCCCGCAATTGAACCGTAGCGAACGGAATTTGCAAAGGGAATTTTGTCAATAGGGGCAGGACAAGTTTCTCAACGGCCATCGGCAATTCATCTGGGTTGGAAATTTTGGTTTGCATTTGAGACAAGTGAACGATTTCGCAGAATTGAGCCGACACAACCCGCACTACTAAAAGGACTTGCCAACCTTTACTTGCCTTTACAGTTGCAGTCAACATATCAACGGCAAAGTCGGCTTCTAACGCTTTTGCCAACTCCGCCATCCGATCGTTTTTCAATGGCGGCGTCCAACCACGAAATTGCAACTCCCTCTGAACTTGCTCATTGGAAACCCATTGCTTTCCGATTGGCGCAGAGAAAGCAAGAGGCTGACCATCCGAGGCAAAAACGCCGACGAAAGCGCCCCTTGACAGCGTGATGGATGGCGCTGTTAACATGATAGTTGAAGCCCAAAAAACCCAAACCATTACAGTTCACCCCTTCATCAGCCGACCTGCTTTGTCAAAGAGTTTACACCATCAAAAGCCTGCAGTCAAAAGGTAGCGAAAAAGCGCAAGAAGTGCTATGGTGAAATGTGACTGTTTCCAAAAAGTCAAGGGGGCGATGACAAGATGTATATTCTCACGATTTTGTTGGTTTTGGTGCTCGTGTTGGCAGTATGGGCTGTCGTGATTTACAACCGCTTGGTTCGGTTGATGATGCTTGCCGATAACGCCTGGAGCGATGTTGATGTCCAACTTAAGCGCCGACATGACCTTGTGCCGAACTTAGTTGAAACTGTCAAGGGTTATGCTGCCCACGAGCGCAACACTTTGGAAGCCGTTATCCAAGCGAGGAACGCAGCGTTGGCTGCATCAAATCCGGAACAAAGGATTGAAACCGAAAACATGTTGACAAATGCTTTGCGGCAAATCTTCGCGCTCGCTGAAGCCTACCCCGACTTAAAAGCCAATCAAAACTTCCTTGCGTTGCAACAGGAACTCTCCTCAATTGAAGGAGACATAGCCAACGCCCGAAGATACTACAACGCCGTCGTCCGAGATTACAACACTCGGATTGCGAGCATTCCTGACGGTCTAATTGCTGCATTGGTCGGTTTTCGCCCACGCACCTTTTTCTTCGCCGAGGATGAAGAGATACGAGCACCACAGGTTAAGTTTTGAGACCAAGGTTGGTTCGGCAACTTTGCCTCAACTCATCCAAATTCCTTCAAACTTGACCACACTCAATCATTGTAATTCCCTCGGTAGCATAATTAATTTGACAATTTTTCGGTGACGGAGGTGATTTGAGATGGCGGAGCGAACGGTCGTTGTGCCTGAGTATGAAATTGCCAAACAAGTTGAAATTGAACCCCAAACTACTGCCTTCCTCATCGTTGACATGCAAAACGATTTTGTCAAGGAAGGGGGCAAACTCGTCGTCCCGACAGCGAAGGACACAATTCCTGCAATTCGCAAACTTTTGGATTTAGCCCGTCAAAGTGACATGCTGGTGGCTTACACCCAAGACACTCACTTACCGAACGACCCTGAGTTTCCCATATGGGGGGAGCATGTGCTCATTGGCACTTGGGGTTGGCAAATAATTGACGAACTCAAACCCGAACCTTACGATTTGGTTATCCAAAAGCGTCGTTACGATGGTTTCTTTGGCACGAGCCTTGAATACGACCTTCGTGACCGCAACATCCAAAATTTAATCATCACTGGCACAGTGGCTAACATTTGTGTCCTTCACACTGCTGGCAGCGCAGCGCTGAGGGGCTTTAAAGTTATTGTTCCCAAAGACGCAATTTCCGCTCTAACTGAATTTGACATGGAAGCGGCACTAAGGCAAATCACTTTCCTCTATCGCGGGACGGTGACTACATCTGACGGATTTGTGCTCAGGAAGTGAGTGGTTTTGGAGAATTGTGTGAAAGGAGTGATTTTCATGCTCGTTCACCCTTACAGTGGCGGTGGCAGATGGTTCAGGGGCAATTTGCATTCTCACACCAACAACAGCGATGGTAAGTTTTCCCTTGATGAACTCGTCCGCAACTACGAATCCCTCGGCTACGACTTCCTCGTCATCACCGATCACGACAAACTTACCCTCATTGAGGGTGTCAATTCTGACATGCTGATTTTGCCTGGATGCGAAATTTCAACGGACAAAGGACACATTGTTGCTGTGAACCTAAAAGAACCGATAGAGCCTAACCGACCGAGCCAGGAAGTCATTGATGCTATCAACGCCCAAGGCAGCATAGCAATTCTCGCTCACCCCAATTGGGGCGAAAACTTCTGTCACTGGCGACAAGAGGACTTGACTTCGTTGAACAACTACGCAGGCATCGAGGTTTTCAATGGCAATATATTGCGGGACAGCGGCACCCCTTTAGCGAGCGATCGTTGGGACATGCTGTTGTCAAGGGGACACAAGTGCTGGTGCTACGGTGTTGATGACACCCACAACGAGTTAGACCTCGCCAACGGCTGGACAATGGTGCTCGCTGATGAACTCAGCTCTGAAGCGATTGTTAACGCTCTCAGGGAAGGAAGATGCTATGCGTCCTCCAGAGTTTTCTTTGAAACGATTGAGACCGATAAAGACACTATCCGCATCGTAGCCCGCAATGCCGACCGCATCGCTTTCGTTGGAAAGCACGGACGCTGGCTCAAGTGGGTAAATGACAAATTCGCCAATTACAGAGTTCGTGGCGATGAGGGTTACATTCGGGTTGAGGCTTTCGGCCCATACGGGGGCATGGCTTGGACGCAACCTTTCTTTGTGGTGACCTAAGTGATTGTCAAGTAGGTGGTGAAAGCTCGTTAGTGGGTTGCCATCGTCTCTGAGAGATCCCTGCAAGCGGAAATCGCTCCAGTAGTTCCCCCAATTGAATTCCGATCACGGCGAATAGCCCAATGGATATAACTGCAGCCATTGCAAGCAAAAGGGAGCATCCGATAACAGCGGAGAGCAAGATTGAGGGAAAGTTTCCAACAGATGCTTCCTCCTGAAGCAACAACTTATATGCCCGGACCATGCCTAACCATCCATCCCACGCTTTTGTCAAGTCTTCACAAGTGAAACCAAGTTGCAAGCGCATGCTCAAATCACGCTCCTGTTTGTTTGGACAACGGATTCCTCAAATTCGTGGCGAAAAATTAGGGCTGAAACTGTCAGGTTTTGCTAAACCGTTTGATTAGTGCAGAGCGCATTAGTGAGGTTCGTTGGAAAGGGAGAAGTCCTGCCTAACCCGAATTCTTTAGACCGTTCGTCAAATAAGATCGGTTTTTCGGAGGTTGTGTCTCCTGGCACACCGTTAGTTTTTCACACCGATCTTTTCGGTGCTTTTCGGAGAGCGTGTCTTCTACGCGCCGTTCCGTTTTCTCCGCACTGATTTTTTCCTTTTTGGTAGCCTCGTGGAGAACATCCCTACAAAGGGGAATTTGGTGCCCCCGCCCCGATTCGAACGGGGATCTCCGGCTTAGGAGGCCAGCGCTCTGTCCTCTTGAGCTACGGGGGCACTTTTGTGCGAAAAATCTTCCCGATTGTCCGCACTAAAAAGTTGACGATGATACAATTTGCTGCTCTGTCGCAGTTAATTTTAGCACATCTCGGTTCGTAATAACTTTACAAGGTAGTGCGTCAGGAGTTTGCAGGTAAATGCTAAAATCCTAAGAGCAGACTTTTCAGCAAACCAAAATGCTGACGACGCTGATTAAAAGAAGTAAACGACGATGATGGGGCGAAAGGGAGCAAAACGATTGCTGGTCTTGTTAAGATGTTTGGCGCTTATTGGTGCTTCCCTTGAATTCGCCACCTTCTTTCCATCGCATCCCTCTGTTTTTCTTTCCAAACAAATCCAACGCAGGAATGTGACATTAGTTGGGTTCATGGGAGGAGCGATAAAAGATGTTTTTGGCAAGGATAACATTGCATATTGCGCTGGTGGGCACGGACTAAGTATCTTTGATGTTTCCGACCCAACAAAGCCGAAAATTTTGGGGCAGCATCATTTTGCCGGATTTTGCAAATGGCGTTTATGTTTTGGGTTCTTACGCTTATGTGGCGGATGAAGGTGCAGGGTTGTTTATTCTTGCCTTGAATCACTTCTCCGATGATGCTTGAGAAGTTAATGTTGCTGTTTACAACGGCTTTACAATGGCTCAAGCAACTTGCGCAGCCTAAACCAAAACATGTTACATGAGTCTGGTGAGGTTGACACTAACAAATCTCAGGCAAAGACAAATGAGCCTTGACAGGTTGAATTTGCAGTTGAGGGTGTCGTGGATATTGACAAGATGCCTGTGGTGTTGCAATCTGTTAGCGTGATGTGAATCTTCAAGCCGAAAAACGGTGTGAGCAATGATGGATTTTCGTGAGCAGTTACTCGCTTTGAAAACGGCAATTTCCTTTGGGCGCAAGAACCAGTTGAGGGAAGCCTTTTGCTCCCTCCTGAAATGGTTAGGAGCAAGCAAGGGTGGAATTTACCGTTGGAAAGGAGACAAGTGGGAACTCCTTTTCGCTTCTGAAGAATTGAGCCATGACTTCACCGTCAATGCTACCGAATTCAAAAGCCCCATTGAGCGATGCGAATCCTCGGTTGGGGAAGACGAAGGGTGGTGGTTAGCGAGAATCCCACTTGACTCCAATTCCCCATCTCACCTCTTTGCAGCATCGTTCCCCGAATCACTTCAAGAGCCCGATGAAAATGCTCTACAAATTGCCGTGGAATTGATCACGAATTGGCTAATGGCTCAAGAAAGGGAACAACCTTTGGAACACCTTGCAAGGTCATTCCGAGTTGCGACATTGGGCGAATTGGCAGCCGGGATTGCCCACGAAATCAACAACCCGTTGCAAGTGGTTATGGGTAACGCCGAGTTGATTTTGGACACTGAAGAGTTAAGCGAACGGGCAAAAGAGAAGTTGACAGATATTTTGGAAGCGGCAAATCAAATTCGGGAAATAGCCTACGCTATTACACACTTCGCCGACGCACGACGAACAGAGGAAAAGGAGTTGCTGGATTTCAACAAGGTCGTTCAAGAAGCAACCCAGTTGGTCTCTTATTCGTTGGTTAGGGAAGGTGTCAAGGTTGAACTTGAACTTTCACCCGTGCTCCCTTTTTGGGGGCGAAGGGGAGATTTGGAGGAAATCATTGTGCAGTTGGTTAGGAACGCTGGGGAGGCTATCGCAGAGAGTGAGAAAGGTTCCCGTGTGATTGTCCACACCGAGATGAGAGACCAATGGGTCAGGTTGGAAATTGAAGACGACGGTCCTGGAGTCCCGAATGAACTGCGTGACCGAATTTTTGATCCCTTTGTCACCACAAAAGCAGCAAAGGGCGGAACAGGGTTAGGTTTGGCAATTGTCCAAAACATAGTCACAGCCCACAACGGTCGTATCTGGTTGGAAGATTCAAGTTTCGGTGGCGCAAAATTTGTTGTGGAATTGCCCTCGTGGCAAATAACGCAACCTCATCACGAAGCACCAAATGAGGAGGGTGAATGAGAATGTTTCCTGAGTTCAAAGAGCGGAGGGCTGAAATCGGGGTTTTCGGTGGTTCTGGCCTCTACAACATTGAAGGGGCGACAGTTCTTGAAGAAATTAAGGTTGAAACTCCTTTCGGGATGCCAAGCGATTTAATCACGATTGTGGAAATCGCTGGCAAGCGAGTAGCCTTTTTGCCTCGACACGGAAGAAAACACCAATATCCGCCCCACAAAATTCCCTACAAAGCAAACATCTGGGCGATGAAAGCATTAGGGGTTGAGCGAGTTCTCGCTCCCAACGCCGTCGGCAGTCTTCAACGGCACATCAAGCCCGGCGATTTCGTCATTTGCGACCAATTTGTTGACCGAACGAGACATCGCGACGATACCTTCTTTGACGGTCCAATTACTACCCATGTCAGCACCGCCGACCCTTATTGTCCACAACTTCGCGAAATCGCTATTCAAGCCTGTAAAGATTTGGGCATCCCACATCATGAGCGCGGCACTGTTGTCGTCATTGAAGGACCGAGATTTTCCACTAAAGCGGAAAGCCGCTGGTTCACACAACTGGGTTGGGAAGTCATCAACATGACGCAATATCCCGAAGTGACATTGGCTCGCGAGGCTGAACTTTGCTATGTCAACATCTCCATCGTCACCGACTACGATACCGGTTTGGTCGCTGAGGGAGAAGTTGAACCCGTTTCCGCCGAGGAAGTCATGAAAAACTTCGCTGCGAGTTTGGAGAAGGCAAGGGCTTTGTTGGTTGAGATGATCAAGCGAATCCCACCGGAACGAACTTGCAAGTGCGGGGAAGCCCTGAAGCATGCAAGGGTAGTAGTTTGACGCATTGAGGAAAAGCAAAAATTTCCCGAAACAATCTAACTGTCAAGCAGACAAATTTTCGCAACTCTCTTTACTTCATCTGCGACTTGTTCGGTCGTTTTCCCTGTTGTGTCAATCCAGTGGACATAAGGGCGTTTTTTGAACCAATACCACTGCCTTTTGGCAAAGGCTTTTGCGTGGCGCAAGTATTCCTGTTGCCCTTTTTCAAGGGACCAATTGCCCAGCACGACTTGTGTGAATTCACGGTAACCTAAAGACTTGAGGGATTTGAGTTCGGGCGAATAGCCCATCTCCAGCAATCGGTGAATTTCGTCAAGCCACCCCATTTCAAGCAACCTGTGCATTCGAACCTCAATTCGGCGAAAAAGTTCGCCCCGTTCGCAAATCAATCCGAAAACAAGGGCATTTGGGTAGCGATTGAGTTTCGGCGTTTCAAATGCCCCATGCCAGAAAGAAGAAATAGGTTTACCCGTTTGACCGTAAACCTCCAAAGCCCTTACCAGCCTGACAACATCGTGAGGATGAATTCGTTGGGCTGCGATGGGGTCAACTTCACGCAATTTCCTGTGCAACGCTTCCGACCCTTCCTGCTCCGACACTTCAAAAAGGCGCCGCCTCAATTCATCGTTTGGTGGCGCAATGGGCAGATCAAAACTTTCAAGAAGCGCCGACAGGTAAAGGGAAGTACCACCCACAATCATAGCGACTTTACCCTTTTGCCAAATTTCCGAAATCGCTTTTTCGGCGTTTTGCCCATACATTGCGACATTGTATGGTTCGTCAGGGTAGACTATATCAAGCAAGTGATGAGGCACTTTCGCCCGCTGCTCCAAAGTCGGTTTCGCCGAACCGATATCCATGTATCGGTAAACAGCGACGCTGTCGCAAGAGACAATTTCCGCATTTAACTCCTCAGCAATAAGAAGCGAAACATCCGTTTTGCCAACGGCAGTTGGACCGAGAAAAACGAGTAAGGGCGGATGAGCCATTCTGCCATCACCCTTTACAAATTCTAAGGCTTGTGATACCCAAATTCGCCCCTTCAGGGCGAATTTAACGACAGGGCAGAAATTTTTGTCTGTTATTTCCCTGACAGATTTGATTGAGGGAAAAACCTTATGGCAGTCTCACCACTCCACATCATTTTTCAAAAGCGGAATTGGTATTCCAAAAATTTAAACCCGAAAGTTCGGGAAAAAAGAGGGTGATTTGCTGTGGCAGACTTCTTATCCGAATTTAGCAACGACCACCGTTTTGTGCTGCGGACATTGGTGGACATTCGCAAAGGGGTTGATGCTGGCGAGTATGTCCATGCCCGGGAGTTGGTGGAAGCCCTTGACAATGCTGCAAGACCTCAAATGGAGTTATAAGGACGCTTCCTTTACCCATCGCTGGCTTCCTTAATCGGCGACGAACGAGTCAACTCGCTCATCAATGACCACAAAGGCGCTGCGGAACTGGTTCACAAAGCGAAGGAACTACTGAGTAAGGAGCAACTCTCCGAAGACGATATCTCTTTCCTGCACAAGTTTGTTTAAGAGTTTCTCCCACACGCTACTGAGACGGAACTACTTTGTCGGCTGAATCGCTGCCAGAAGGAAAAGTCAAGGAGTTTGGAGAGCTACTGGTTGCTTTGAGGTCGAAGGGGGAACCTTTGACCGTCTACAAAGGCGTGGCGACAGAGTGAAAGGAAATTTGTCATGCATGTGGGTGAATTTGTCTGGCGAGAAATTTTCTGTCCTCATCCAGACAGTGCTAAAAATTTCGTCAACGACGATGAGTTGAAGTCTGTAGCATGACCATCAGGGGTAGCCGACTTAAAGATTTCTGTTTGCCTTTTACTTTTCCTATGCTCCTCAATTCCCGTCACAAGCCGGTTGCGACAGAATGAATGTCGGTGTAAGCGGTCTTGGTTGCTTGGATTCAGAGAGGTGGCTTGAATGGAAAGAGTGAAGATTCTCGTCCTTCACGGTCCGAACTTGAATCTGCTCGGCGAGCGTGAACCTCATGTTTACGGGACATTGACCCTTGACGAAATCAACGCCACATTAAACGCTTTGGCGGACGAACTTGGTGCTGAATTGAAAATTGTCCAGAGCAACCATGAAGGCACACTCATTGACACCATTCATGAAGCACGCCAATGGGCAGATGCAATCCTCATCAACCCTGGTGCTTTCACCCACTACTCAATTGCACTGCGTGACGCTCTCGCCGCTGTGGGTTTACCCGTCGTTGAAGTTCACCTGAGCAACCTTCACGCCCGCGAAGAATTTCGCCGACACTCAGTCATTGCTCCCGTTGCCGTTGGCCAAATTTGTGGGTTTGGGGTTGACAGTTACTTGCTTGGATTGAGGGCAGCAGTGAACTTGGTGAAACGAGGGAAGAGGTGAAAATCGTTCATCTTCTCTCGGCTCGGTAAGAACCTTATCCTCCAACCGATGTTGACACTTCTAAAGACTGTTGCGGAACAGCGTCCAGTGCGTCAAGATAACAAGCACCCTAAAACGACCCAAAGGAAGGTGGTAAAGGTGAAACGAGGGTCGTCAAATTTGTTGCAAAGGTTATTGGTTTGGTTTTGGTTCACCATCACTGTAGGGATGATGGCGAGGTTAGGAGATGATTTCCGCCTTTACCTTGATCTCCGCCAGCGAAACGGCCAACTTCAATCAGAACTCCAAATGCTTGACCATCAAATCTCGCTCCTGCAAAACAAACTTCGTTACCTTTACACTTCGGACGGGATTCGGTTAGTTCGGCGAACGCAATTTTACAAATCCAGCGGCGAAAAATTATTCGTGTTTGAAGACGGACTGCCCCCAATAAGCGTAATGGATTTACTGGCGGGAGGATTTGAAGAATGGGGCGTGAACAAGCGAGCAGGGAAACCCGAACGAAACCGATGGTTGGTTCGCCTGTCAAGGCATTGGCAACGCTTGAGAAGCGAACAGCGATATTAGCCATTTCTTCTGCAACACTTTTTGCTATCCCGCTTTTCGTCCCTCTCGCCTTCCCCCTCGCATGGTTCTGTTTGGTGCCTTTAATGGTTGCCCTTCAATCACCTTGCTGGCAATTTCCCTTGACAGTTTCGCTCCTTTTCGGCTTGGTCTTTCACGGCTTTGCAAATTACTGGCTCGTCCCGACGATCATAACCCTTGCCCCTTTCGCTGAATCAACTACGCAGGCAATGACAATTTGGGCTATCTTGGGTTTTGTCTCCCTTTTACTTTGGCAAAGTCTGTTCGCAACGCTTTTTGGAATCTTGCTCTGGCTGATAGGTAAACGCACGAGAGGTGTTTTGTTCGCTATCGGCGCCAGTTCGGCATGGCTGTTGACAGAATGGTTGAGAAGTTTGGGTGTGTTCGGTTACCCTTGGGCGTTGTTGGCTTCGACTCAAATTGCGTTCCTGCCCGTAGTCCAGTTAGTTGCATGGATAGGTAGTTTCGGGTTAAGTGGCGTAATTGCATTTGTCAATGCCCTCTTTTTTGAATGGTGGCAACAGCGAAGAAGCCGATACCTCGCTTCCGCCCTCGGTTTGATATGTGCGATTTGTTTACTCGGATGGATGGAACAAAGGCGGGTGGAAAGGCAAATGAGTTCTTCGCGTCACTTGAAAGTTGCAGTGGTGCAAGGCAACTTTGGGAAAGAGCGTTGGCGTCCCGATGTGACCTTTGAGGAACTTGAGGAAATTCTCAAAACTCACCTTCGCCTATCAGAGCAAGCAGCGAGACAAGGAGCAAAGTTGATTGTTTGGTCTGAAACGGCACTACCGTGGAGACTGAGGGAAAACGATGGGTGGGGTTATGGAGCAAATGAAGTTCAGGCGTTGGCAAATGAACATCAAGTGATTTTGTTCGTCGGTGCAGGGGAATGGAGAGATGAGAGAAGTTACAACTCTTGCTTTGTGTTCGCACCCGAAGGGATGTTAAAGCAGGAGGGAGTTTACCACAAAATTCGGCTCGTCCCGTTCGGTGAGTATGTTCCCGGCAGGGAACTTTTTCCTTGGCTTGACAAAATTTTGCCCCACGCTCCTGTTCAAACTGCTCCTGGAAACCGATGGACAATTCCGCCCTTGAGTTTCAAAGATGTCAAGTTAGTTGTCGTTCCAGCGGTTGCTATTTGCTTTGAGTCGCTCTTTCCCTTCCACATTAGAAAACTCGTTGGCAGACAGTCTTCTCAAAATTCGCCTGCTAACTTAGTCGTTATAATCACCAACGATAGTTGGTTTGGGAACACCCTCGCACCCCACCATCATGCCCGCGCTGCCATCTTGAGGGCTGTAGAGATGAGAAAGTCTATCTTGAGAGGAGCAGGAACTGGGATCAGTCTCATCATCTTGCCTAACGGCAAAATTGTCCGTGTCGCAGGCTGGAACGAGCGACGCGTTTTGATTGCCTCCGTGCCACTCATGGGGGAAAGGTCATGCTATCAGGTTTTGGGCGATTTACCTTTCGTCATACTGGCGATGTTTGGGTTGACACTTATATGTCTCAAACCAGAAGGGGCAAAACGAGTCTGCTGTGCTGAATAATTGAGGTTGATCGGAGAGTGATCCTCTGGAGGGCGAACTTCCAAGTGAACCGAAAAATTTTTCCGTTCTGGAGGGTGAACTTCCAAGTGAGCCGAAATTTTCGGTTGTGCGGGAGCACGATCCTCCAGTGAGACGAATTTTTTGTAGGAGCGACTTTAGTAGCGACAAACACGAGACGAAAAACAGAGACAAAAGTTCGGAGCTAAAACCTCTCCTACAGTTGATGTTGACATTGGCGCATTAGGAGATGCACCCTACGAAGAACTGCTGAGGGAAAAATTCAACAAAGCAGGGCGAGGCCCAGAATTCCAATTGCTTTTTGAAGCGTGATTTTTCCGCCGTCCGTTTCACTCAAAAAATGCGGACAATTTCATCTTTGGGGAAGTCAGGGAGTTGCTTTAGTGTCCCGTCAGGATGACGAGCTATGACGCATGCTTCGCCTTTGCTTATCACCCTACCGACACAAGCGACCGAGATGTTTTCCCTTTCAAAGGCTTTCATGACCTCATTCGCTTCCTGTTCGGAGACGCAAATCAAGAGTGTCCCAGAAGAGATAGTGCCAAGGGGGTTCAACACAAGGGCTTGACAAAGTTGTAGACCTTCTGGAACTATGGGGAAGGTTGTGACATCAACCTCAATCATGACCTGAGAAGCCTCAGCGAGTTCCCAAAGCCCTCTCGCTAAACCGCCTTCCGTCGGGTCATGCATGGCGTGGACATTCGCAACACTACATGCAGTTAGAGCATCACGAACGACGCTGATACCAGGGTCAAAGAGAAACTTTTGGGCTCGTTCAATGAGGTCTTTTGAAACTCCTCTTTCCAGCAGTTCTTTTGCTTTTTCGCGAGCGATGATAGCCGTCCCTTCTATTGGCACTCCTTTTGTGACTAAGACGACATCTCCGACTTGTGCGCCGCAACTTGTGACCAACTTAACTTTGTCGACTTCACCGAGCATCGTTCCGACGATAATAGGTCGTGGCAATTCGGGGGTTATTTCGGCATGACCGCCGATTAAGGAAATGCCGAGGGAACTGCAGGCATCTCTCATTTGAGCGAAAATTTCCCGAACCAGTTTCTCGTCGCTTTTCCCCTCAGGCAGCAAAACAGTTGCCAGAAACCACAAAGGTTTCGCACCCATCGTCGCCACATCGTTTGCGTTGACATGAACTGCATACCAACCGATTAGGTCGGTGGCGAAGGTGATTGGGTCGGTCGAGGCAACGAGGTATCGGTCGCCCATGTCAACGACGGCTGCATCTTCGCCGATGCGAGGACCTACGACCACTCGTTCGTCCAAAGGCAAATCTTCAATCAGTTGGCGCAAAAGATCATAGTCCAATTTCCCTGTGGAGAAATCATAACTGCTCATAATGGAACACCTTGGTTCACTGGAACTGATTTTCGTATCCTTCCGCCTTGGCGATTTCTGCAAGCCATTTAGCCAACGCCTTCCGCTCCGCATCCGTTCCTACGAAAGGTGGCATAACAGAACCTCGCAGCCTATGCAATCTTAGTAAAGCGTTATCAATCATCCTCTCGTCCCAGCCGTAAATTAGGGGCTTAATGCCGTTATAGCCTTCAATGGTGTGGCAACTTGCGCATTGAAGAGTGAAAATTTCTTGACCTGCTTCTCGCCAGTTGTCATGAGTCGCACGGGGAACTTTAGACCATTTCGCTGAGCTCAAAGCCCCTTTCTTCTTCAACTCGTTCACTTGTTCTGGACGGACAGCGTTGCTGAACATGTAGCCATAGATGACAAACGGTTTGCGGATCGCTTCTCTAACCCATTCAGTCATTCCTGTGGTCAAAAAAACCAAAGCCATGACGAGGAGGGCGAAGGGGTGGCTGAAAGCGCGTGGTAATTTAAAAGCGCCTAAGTAACTGAAGACGAAAATCAGCGCTGACATAACCAAACTCATCGTCACGAAAACAGTCAAAACAGGTGCTACTCCACTAATTGCCAACCTTTTGGCGCTTTCGGGAATGTTGGCGAGGTACCAGATTAAGCCCAAGGGCATCAATAAGCCGGGAGGTATGAGCCACTTGGCAGCCCATTTGACCATTTTTTCTCTCAAATCGTCTGGTTGCAATCGGGTCGCTGTGAACAAAGCGAAAATGCCGGCTAATGCAATTGCTACCATTGTCCTCAGGAAGAGGGAAGGCAACATTGTCGGGTTGAAGAAAGCGTGCCCAAGAGAACGCGTCCTAAGCCACTCCCCAGGGGTAAGCATGAAGCAAAGGATTCCGTTGATGAGGAAAAGGGACAACCACGCCGCAGCAAAATAGATCCAACCAACTGTCAAGTGGGTTTTAGGCGACATCCTGTCCCAGCCGTAGTAGTAGATTAATGCGGCTGCGATTTCCGTGAAGAACATTACCCATTCCGTCGCCCAAACCCAAACGAAAACCAGCAACAAAGTTCTGGTTGCTTGGGGGTGAACCAAACCGATCGTCCACCAGATGCCGACGCCCGTTATCGCCCCAGCAACAAGTGTCAAGAGCACGAAGAAACGGGTGTGACGCTTGACATAATCTAAGATCTGAGGGTCATTTTCTCTGTAGGCTTTATACTCCGTCAACGGTAGGAACAGTCCGCCACCGACTGCAAAGTGAGCGATGAAGACATGGATGATAGCGACGATACCGATGAGCATCCCGCCACCGATAATCGGGACATCCCAAAAAGGATAGTTCATTCGTTCTCCCTCCTTTCCGCAACCTAATTCTACAATATCGCAAATTCAGGTGCAACACATTAATGCCACAAAAATTTTGGCTGCTAACTTGGCCGAGAAATTGAGCAAGGTCAAATTTCCTCCTCAATGTCGCAGTAGACAAAGCTGTCCCTTTGAACCTGTTCGCCAATTCGCACTTTTATCGGGGCTGAAAAGAAAGGAGCATTAGTCACGAAGGAATGGAACTCGCCCTTCTCGCCGCACGGATCAACGCCTTCTGGCATAGAAGCGAAGAAACTTTCATCCAACCAGCGACCGCAAAACTCTGGGGGAAGGACTTTCGTGTCCACGCAGGTTACGATAGCATTGTAACCGTTGGCGAGGAAGTTCTTGACCAAATCGTTCGTCGGTTCTCCCCAAAGCGGGAAGATTGCCTTCATGCCAATCTCCGCAAGTCTCTCTTCGCGGTAATTTCTGACATCGGTCAGGAAAATGTCACCGAAGATAAACCCTCCAATCCCTTGCGCTTTCAATTTCAGCATCGCTTCGCCCATGATGTTGTCGTAAACTTCGTTGCTCGGGTTAGGCGGTAGCCAAACAATATGCAAAGGCAACCCAATTCGTTTCGCTTGCCTTTGAATGAGGCTTCGCCTAACCCCGTGCATGGTGACTCGGTCGTAAGGAAGGCTTATGGTTGTCAATAGACCGATGACTTGTAGGTTTTCATCCGAAAGCGCTTTCGCTAAAGCCATTGCACTGTCCTTCCCACCACTCCAAGCCATGACAACTCTCACTACTTTTGCACCTCCAAAATCAAAGGCAACGCTGAAATGCCCGTCCATCCACCGAATTCATTTTGCGGAAAACTTTTTGTTTTGCTCTTTTTCATCCTCTGGAAACAGCCGCATCATCTTCCTCACGACATCTGTCAATGCCCCTTTTACAATTGCCTCTCTCAGTCTCTCCATCAAACGGAGGTAGAAATTCAGGTTGTGCCAAGTGACAAGTCTCGGTCCAGTCGCCTCGCCTGACTTGAAAAGGTGGCGCAAGTATGCTTTGCTGTGGCGGCGACAAGTTAAGCAGTCACAATTTGGGTCAAGGGGTGATGGGTCATCAGCGTATTTTGCATGGCGCAAGTTCACTTTCCCGACACTTGTGAAAGCGGTTCCTGTCCGCCCCAACCTTGTCGGAAGAACGCAATCAAACATGTCAATCCCAAGGGCAACCGCTCGGGCAATGTCGGCAGGCGTCCCAACTCCCATCAGGTAGCGCGGTTTCTCCTCTGGCAAAATCTCTGTTGACAATTCAACAAGTTCAAACATCGCTTCTTTGGGTTCGCCAACGCTCAAGCCGCCAATGGCATAGCCCGGAAAATCCATTTCAACTAACCGAGTTGTGCTCTCTTTCCTCAAATCGGCATAGACGCTCCCGTGAGTAATGGCAAAAAGCAGTTGGTCATCACGGCTGTGAAATCTCATGCACTTTTCAGCCCAGACAAGCGAACGCTTCATTGCGAATTTCGCTTGTTCGTATGTGCAGGGGTAAGGAACAACATCGTCAAAGCACATAGCAATGTCTGAACCCAGCGCTTCTTGAATTTGGATGCTGTCTTCGGGTCTTAGGAACCGTTCCGTTCCATCGTGGTGAGAACGAAATCGGACAACTTCGTCGCTCACTTCTCTGAGCGTTGACAAACTGAAAACTTGGAAACCACCACTATCTGTCAAGATAGGTTGCTGCCAACCCATGAATTTGTGAAGTCCTCCCAAACGCTCAATGAGTTTTTCGCCAGGGCGCAAGTGCAGGTGATATGCATTTGCCAAAATGATAGTTGTCCCCAAAGTTTCCAAATCATCGCAAGTCATCATCTTGACAGTTCCTTGCGTTGCGATTGGCATGAAAACGGGCGTTGTCACTGTCCCGTGAGCCAAATGCAACTGTCCGACCCGAGCCTTACTGTTTTTGTCGGTTAAGATGATGCGAAAGACATCTAAGTTTGCCATGCATTTGTTACCCCCTTGACGCTTTTGCACTTGCCCATTATTGGCTTGGTAAGAGCCTCACCTTCCCAAGTCCTGCACCGCATTCTGCACCCACACCTTTCGTCGCCTTCGACAGTAAATTTTGCGCTAGATTTTTGCTGGTGTGGGCAGATGTGGATGCTGACAATCCTCTTGACAATTAGACTTCTTGCATCATTGCGTTTTGGCTTTAACCATTGGGAGGGTAAGGCTCCCGCCGAACCTTGAGGCTCTACCCTCAAGAGGTTTATTGAAAAATGTCAACCTTGCATCCACGCGGAAATTTGGAGCCAGATGTAAATGGACGCCAGCAAGAGGTAAGCACACCAAGAAATTGACAGAGCAAACGCTCCAATTGGGCTCGGCTTGACAGCATCGGGCAACCATCGCGGTAGCCAGCGATAGTTAAGCACAAGTAACGCCCCAGTGAAAATGACAGTCCCGACAAAACCCAAAACGGCGCTAAGAAGAATCAGGGCTTGCGGGCTCGCAAAGTGCATCGTGATTACCGTGACGATTGTCAATACTGTGGCTATAGCGTAATACCAAACTCTTGGATGCAATTTGCGGGCGGCAGGGAAAAAGCAAAGAACGAAATCGGTGTGAACTCGGCAGACAGCATCAAGGGTTGTGAGCCAAGTATCCGCCAAGAAAGCAGCAGCGACAATGGCGAAAAGCAACTTCCCGAACGCTCCCCAACTCACTTCAAAAAACCTCATTTGGTGCACAACTAACTCCCACTCTTTGGGAACTAAACCCTTCGGGTAAAGCAAAGCGAAAGTGAGGAAGCAAGTCATCAAAGTCGTAACGATATTGCCAACGATTCCGATGGCGCTGTCAACGCACAAGTAAGCGCGCCATTGATGCCACCTCTTAGCAACTTCGCTGTTGGCTTTGGGGACGAAACCTGAGAGTGGGATGACTTCGGGTTTGCCAGTTATCGGGCTCGTTATGTGACCCATGTGTTTAGCCATGCCAGCCCCTTTCTCGCGAAGCCAGTAGGAGTAAAACAGCGTCCAGAAACCGCCAAGCCCAGCAAAAGTGATGGCAGTTAACAGTGGCGTCGCATCTTTCGGGTCCCAAGGGCGAGGTAAGGCAGCAAAAGGCGGAAAGTGAGGTAGCAAAATCCCCTCGACAAATTGTGGTAAGTGCCTGAGGACTTCTGGCTGCAAGCAGGCAACTAACAGACCGACAAAAGTGACGACAGCGACAAGCCACATCAGCCGTTCAACTAACTTGTAAGCTGTTGGGCTAAAGAGCAACGCAGGAAAAAGCAAAGCGATTGTCAACCACGACCAAAACAACGATTTCGCTTGCTGGCTCCAACCGTGAGGGAAGTCAATTAACGCAGCCAAACCCGTACTGCCTGCGGTGACAAATGCGCCGAACCAAAAGAACTGCACGGTCATCAATAGCCACAACATCAGCGCGAACCATCGGTTGAGCCTTATGAACCCTTGCCATATGCTTTCACCCGTCATCATTGTGTATCGTCCGATAGCGTAATTGAGTGGGAACTGAAGCAAGCAAGCGGGTATGAGAAGGAACAAGAAACCAAGCCCATACTTTGCAACCAACCTCGGCCACCAAATCAATTCGCCACTTCCTTGAGCCAAAGCGAGCCAGACAATGCCCGGACCAAGCATGATCCACCAACCAGGGAAAGGTGGAAGAGGTTTTTGCGTAAGTTGCGGCAAAATTCCCCACTCAGCCAATCCATCTCGCATCAACCTGAAAAGCGAATTGAACATTTCGCTTCACCAAGTGTTTTGGAAAAACTCATTTGCCGCGCAAAGGTAACCTTCTGGCCCCTGCAAACCGAGTAGCGTAGTATGGGTCTTTCAAACTCGTCACTGTAACACGACCACGACCACTTGACGAGTGAATGAATTTGCCGTTGCCAATGTAAATGCCGACATGGGTAATGCCTCGTCTTCGTGCAGTGTTTTTGAAAAAGACCAAATCGCCTGGTCGTAACTCTGAACGGGAAACAGGTTTTCCCATTCGGAATAATTCCGCTGCTGAGTGAGGGGCTCGAATTCCGTGGCGGCTGAGCAAGTAATAAACGAACCCAGAACAATCAA
>FMJZ01011582.1_pt1 | contig 21018 bp, 17 predicted proteins | sample 1987881 | NCBI WGS metagenome assembly FMJZ01 (sample SAMEA4378227, study PRJEB15110) | soil metagenome | biome: soil; feature: Field; material: Soil | place: India | collected 2015-03-11 | depth 0 m
CCTGCTGACGCAGGTTAAGGGTCTGCTGAAGCAAGCTTCACTCCAAAGGGATCCCCCCTACAGTATGCTGAAGCAAGCTTCAGCACTCCAAAGCCAAAGCCGTTCTAGCTGCGTATCACATAGCTCCCCGGTGGAATGGTAATGCTATCTACCTGCCGCGCCTCGGAGGCGAAGTTGGCAATAATTGCTTCACCGGTGGAGAACTCGGTCTGCTCTACCAGTCGGTCCTCGCTCAGGTAACGGTGAGCGGTCATCTCCGCCATGCCAATGCGGGCGTTCCACTCGTCCACATGCCGGGTGTTCAGGAAGAACTCGCGCCTCCTCTGCCAGTTCTCGCCCTCCAGCCCGAACAACAGCACATATCCCCAGAGCATATCGGGCAGCCAGCGGGGCACATGGGGCGAAACAGGGTCGTTGAAACCCGGGTTCAGCCAGTAGCGCGTGCAGAACACCGCATCGTGAAAGACCAGCGGCCACAGCGGGATCGACTCGCCCGGCACGTGGCGGTGGCGACCCTCCAGCCAGTCCACAATCGGCACGCCGAACTCCGCAGACTCCTCACTGCCCAGCACCACACCGAGCTCTTTGAAGAACCTCAGCAGTTCGGTTTTGTAGTGTTCATCCTGCGCGCGCGTCAGAGTGTTGCCCGGCTCCCACGACTCGTAGAGCTGGGTGGCGGTTGTGGTATCGATGAACATCGCCTGTGGGTTCAGCGTGCCTATCGCCTCCCAGTTACGCTGGGCATAAGCCAGGCTGTCGCGCGAATTCAGGATATACGCCTGTCCGCCAGCCCAGAAGCCCCCCGCCAGCAACCTGCCGTTCCGCCTGCGAACCACACCGTGTGGAAAGCTGGGACAGCGGGCGTAGATGTCCTGATAGTTGTCGTGCAGGGCAACGGTGATGCCATCCAGCCCGCGGCACAGCTCTGCCAGTTCCTCCACCGTTCCCAGCGAAGGCTCCGGGGGCCAGATGTCGGGATGGGATTCATCGTATCCGCCCGCTATCCAGCCTCGCACCACCGCGATACCGTGAAAGTCGCCCAGCGCACGGATTTCGCGAAGGGTTTCCAGCACCTGGCGATGCGTGGAGTGTATCTGAATGCCGTCGCGTGCTTCGGGGTCGCCCACGCTTTGCCAGCGTTCCTGCGCCAGCGACGGATGGAAGGGTAACGCCTGCATGAAGCTCAGGATGCGCCCGCCCAGCAGGTTGCGCAGGGCAGGGGTTTGCTCCATCTTCTCCTGCAGAGAGCGGAACAGCCCCTGTTCCTTTGCCCAGGCGCGATACGCCTTCGCCATGCCCACGTAGCCGCCCGTGATGAAACGATAGCGTACCGCCCGAGGCGTCCACCTGCCCAGCGATTTCAGCCAGATAGGTGCGCTGGCGAGCTGGGTGGTCAAAACGCCTGCATCGGCGTGCCCTTCGGTAAAAACTGCCATCCAGCCGTTGTCGCCGCGCAGACCACCGAACCAGCGCATATTCAGGCGCGAGTACAGCGTCCAGATATACCGCTGGGAAAGCGGTCTGGTCACCCACCGACCGACCCCCACCGGAAAGACGAGGCTCTCGGATTCCATCGGCGGGGGGAAGACAAGGCTAGGAAGTCCCTCGTCGATATTCACCAGCCGAAACTCCAGCCATTCCCCATCCAGGTCTATCGCGCAGAGGAAGCTTCCCTCTGCCTGTCCCTCGCGCCCGTAAAGCACGTAGCGCAGGAACCTGCCTTCACGATGGACTCGGAACCGCCCGGGATATTGCTCGCACACCGACCGCTCGTTGCGCAGCCACACATGCCCTTCGTCCACCTCTCCCTCTTCCTGCAGGGCAACGGACATCATGCGCCAGTGGGTATCGGTGCGTTTATCAATGAGGTATGCTGAACCATCTTCGTTCAGAGTGAAGACGATATGCTCGTTTTGCAATTGCAGGATGGCATCCACACCCATGTCTGTCTCCAAGATGTGAAGGGGGAGGTACACCCTCCCCCCGCTTGCTTTCAATCCTTTACCGGGGTAATCTTCACCACCACCACATCGTGCGGGTCTACGGGCGCCCCGAAGAAGCGGGTGTACACGCCGTAGTCCTCGCCGGTAATCACATTCTGCACCCGGCAGGGTCGGCGGTCGTGGATGCCCAGCGACTCCCACGGGGCGGTGATGACTCGCCGCCAGCTGTCGTGCCGGTTGAACAGCCCTACCGCCACCGAACCGTCCGCCAGCGGCTTCATCCACGTTTCAAACTTGTCCCATTCCACGCCCACGCGGAAGCCCTGTCGCCCCAGCGGGTCCTGGTTGATGGCAATCAGCCCTTTGTGGGTCAGCAGCTGGTGCGTGAATGTGTTCATGTTGCGCACGTCACAGCCAATCATCAGCGGCGCCGCCAGCAGACACCACAGGACGAAATGCACCCGGTATTCATTATCGGTACAACCGCCCCGCGCCACGTTGCCCCTGCCGTACATGCCCACCACCAGCATGTCGGGGTCGTTCCAGTGGTCGGGACCGGCGTACGCTTCCAGCCCGTTCTGGCTAAAGCCAATCTGTTCGATGCTCTGCCACGAGTCGTTGATGTCGCCGGTGGTGCGCCACATGTGCCCGCCCACGCTGGCGCCCCATTTCCACGGCTCATTGGTTCCCCACTCGCACAGGCTGAACACGATGGGGCGTCCGGTGGCACGCAGAGCCTGTCCCATTCGCCGGTAGAGCGAAGGTCCGTCCACCCCGGCGGGCTTGTAGCAGTAGTCGTATTTCAGAAAATCCACGCCCCACTCGGCAAAGGTCTGGGCGTCAATCTCCTCGTAGCCGTAGCTGGCAGGCTTACCCGCGCAGGTGTGCGTGCCTGCGCAGGAGTAGATTCCGAACTTCAGTCCCTTGCTATGCACGTAGTCTGCCAGCGCCTTCATTCCGCTGGGGAACTTTTTGGGGTCAGGCACAAGGCGCCCTTTGTCGTCGCGCTCGTCCGCTTCCCACAGGTCGTCAATCACCACGTAGGTGTATCCTGCCTCTTTCAGCCCCGCCTCCACGAACACATCCGCGGTCTGGCGAATCAGCTCCTCGTGTATCTCCGCGCCAAAGGTGTTCCAGCTATTCCATCCCATAGGGGGTGTTGGTGCCAGCATCTGCTCCTCTCCTTCAAGCGTCGTTGGTTTTAAATCTATACTTCGCGGAAGAGGAAGCGGTTACCTTTCCCGGCGAGCCCACAGGCTGCGCGCAGCGCCCAGCGGATTGCACGCGCTGACCACATAGCTCTCCAGCTGGCGGTATTCGGGATGCACGCACTCGTAAACGCCGTTCGCCCTGAAGTCCTCTATCAGCTCCGCGAAAATGTGCTCAGCCAGCTGCGGGTTGACCGGGTGGATTGCCTTCAGCACCCAGCCTGTTGCAGTTGCCCAGTATGCGCCGTTCTGGTAACGGTCTGGTGCGACGGGTGTAAGTAATCTCTGCCAGTACTCGCCTTTAAACAGGTGGCGCACCTGCCCTTTCCACAGATAGTCTTCGTGGCGCTTTGTTAACAGCCGTTGAACCTTCGCCCTGCGCTCGCCCAGCGGGAAGCCGATAGCCAGCGCATACGCATTGCCCCAGATGTCCACCTGTCGGCAGTCCACCGTCGCGGCGAGGAAGGCTTCTGCCTTTTCATCCCATAATCTGCCGATATTCTGCTCCACCTGTCTGGCACGACGACTGTATTCCGCGGCGCGTTGCCCCCTGCCCACCTGCCGATGCCACCGCTCCAGCATTCGGCAAGCCTGCCAGTAGAGCAGGGATTCCATCAACAGCTCGCCCGTCTTGCCGATGCAGTCGGTGAAGCCATAGGGAGAGTGAGGCTTGTCGGGGTTGTTGTACACCAGTCCGCTGGGGCTGAGCGGAATCCAGTCCATGCCGATGTCCAACACCTGTGACCACTCCTCGAATAGCGACGCCCGTCGGGAGGCGGGTACGCGCTGCAGGTATGCATCCACCGCGATCACCAGAAAGGGCGGGTTGTCCAGATTCGGCTCACCCAGCGGATTGCTCTCTGGTCCCGCAACGTACACGGGCACGCCATCGGGGCGCACACGGTCGGGAACTGCTCCGTCTTTGCGCTGTGCTCGCACCAGGTAGCGGATACAGCCTTCAATGTGTCTGGGATGCATCAGGTCGCCAGCGTTTTCCACCATGTAGGCGAAGTCGCGGGTCCACAGCGCGGCGTAGTGAGCTTTGCCGTCGGGGGTGTACAGTATCGTGCCATCGTGCGCCTTCGTCTGACAGCCCTGCAAAAGCTTCTGCGCCGTCTGTGCAAGCCAGCTGATATGTTCGTGTGGAATGGACATGGTGGAGCTCTATTCGCGAGCAGGCAAAGTATCCCCTTCTGTTCTACTGAAACGCATTCTGGGGCGGCGCAAGCCGCCCAGGGATAATGGATGCGCCAGTCTGGAGGGCGAACCCCTGGTGAACCGCCCTCGCCCCAGCAATACCTCCCCTTTGCACAATCGCGCGCCTTTCGGGTACATTTATCCCGTCAAGGAGAGGTGTACCCATGGCATACCGCGATTTTCAGCATTTTCTGGAGATTCTGGAACAGCAGGGAGAGCTGAAGCGCATCTCCTACCCTTTAGACCCCGTTCTGGAGATTACCGAAGTCGCCGACCGGGTGATGAAATCGGGCGGTCCGGCATTGCTGATTGAAGGACCAAAAGGCTATGATATTCCGGTGGCAATCAACACCTTCGGCTCGCGCAGACGCATGAGCATGGCTCTGGGCGTGCAGGACTTCGAAGAGATTGCCCGCGAGATCGAGAACCTGCTCAAGCCCGAAATCCCCGAACGCTTCATCGAAAAGATAGGTATGTTGCCCAAGCTCCTGCGCCTGGCGGATATGCCGCCCAAAAAGCGCGGAGGGGACGGGCTGTGTCAGCAGGTGGTGCTGACCGGTGACGAGGTGGACATCGAGAAGCTGCCCCACCTGAAATGCTGGCCCGAAGACGGCGGTCGCTATATCACCCTGCCACTGGTGTTTACGCATGACCCAAACACCGGCAAGCGTAACGTGGGCATGTATCGGATTCAGGTACTGAACCGGAACACCACCGCCATGCACTGGCAGTTGCACAAGGTGGGTGCAGAGCACTATCGCCTCGCCGAGGAGAAGCAACAGCCCATTCAGGTTGCCGTTGTGCTTGGTGGCGACCCTGCGCTGACCTACTCCGCCACTGCCCCCCTGCCCCCCGGAATCGACGAGATGATGTTTGCAGGTTTCCTGCGCCGCCAGCCGGTGGAGCTGGTGAAGTGCAAGACGGTGGACGTGTGGGTTCCCGCCGACGCCGAAATCGTGCTGGAGGGCTACGTGAACCCGGGCGAGCGCGTGATGGAAGGTCCCTTCGGTGACCACACGGGCTATTACAGCCTGGCAGACCTCTATCCGGTGTTTCATGTCACCGCCGTCACGCACCGCAGGAATCCCGTGTATCCCGCCACTATCGTCGGTCGCCCGCCAATGGAGGATGCCTGGCTGGGCAAAGCCACGGAGCGTATCTTCCTGCCCCTTATTCGGCTGATGGTGCCCGAAATCGTGGACATGAACCTGCCGGTGGAAGCCTGCTTCCATAACCTGGCGATAGTCTCCATCAAAAAGCGGTATCCGGGGCACGCCTTCAAAGTGATGAACGCGCTGTGGGGACTGGGGCAGCTGATGTTCACCAAAATCATCATCGTGGTGGACGATGACGTGAACGTGCACGATATGTACGAGGTCATCTGGCGGTTCACCAACAACATTGACCCCGAGCGCGATATGCTGGTTACGCGCGGACCGATTGACGTGCTGGACCACGCTTCGCGGATGCTGGGCTTCGGCTCTAAGATAGGTTTTGACGCCACCCGCAAGTGGCCCTCTGAAGGCTTCACCCGTGAGTGGCCAGAGGTCATCACCATGTCGCCAGAGGTCAAACAACGTATTGACCAGATATGGCATCAGCTGGGGCTGGACTGAATGGCAGAAGCCGACCGCGCTCTCTTTTTCTGGGTCAATCGCGGCTGGCATCACCCCTGGCTGAACGACCTGTTCGGCGCGATGACGTGGCTGGGGGTGGGCTGGGTGCAGGTACTGCTTGCCCTGCTGGTGCTGTGGGTGGCGAGGCGTTATGCCGAGCGCGCGTGGGCGCCCCTGTACCGCGGGGCGTTTGCCCCCATTCTGATAGCGTGGCTTGCCTCTGGGGTAGCGGCGCAGGTGATCAAACGCCTGTGGGACCGTCCTCGACCGTCCAATCTGGCAGGCGCGCTGGTGGCGGCGGATGAGCGCATCTTCAGCAAGTCCTTCCCATCGGGGCACTCCTGCACCACCGCTGCCATCGCGATGGTGTTGACGGTAGTGTTCTGGAAGCGGTATCCGGGCGTGGTGGTGTCGGCATGGCTGGTTACCTCGCTGGTGATGCTGTCGCGGGTGTATCGGGGCGTGCATTACCCATCGGATGTGCTGGGCGGCGCATTGATTGGGGCGTTATGCGGTTACGTGGTGGTCGCCTGGTGGCGGCGAAAGGGAAGGTAAGGGGGCAGAACCTGGTTCTGCCCCCTTTGTGCCGGTCGCATTACGTATCCGGTGTGCCGCCCGGAATGCCCGACAGGTCGCAGGGCAGGGTATAGGTTGGCACCGTGCCTGAGGAAGTTAGCGAAGTGCCCGGGATGTTGCCCCGGCGGGAATAGTACTTCGCGTGTCCGTCCACAAAGTTCACATTGAAGCCGTCAGAGTGGCGCGGATGGGCAGGGAAGTTATCCCAGCCGAAAGGACCGGAAGGCGCACGGCAGATGGGGTCTATTGGTGTTCCTCCGAACGGCACAAACGTGCTGTCGTAGAACATGGTGGTGTTCGCCGGTTCTCCAATCGCGCCGAGGCTCACCACAGGGTCCGCATCGAAAAGCCCGGGAGGCAGGGCAGGGTCCTGAAACACGGCGAAGTTCAGCGCATACGAGGAGTAGCGGAAGTTGCCACTGCCCCTCAGCCCAAGCGTCTGCAGGATTGCCACGAAATCTATGCCCGGGCGATGCGAGGGGCACACCATAATGTCCACATTCTTCACATAGGGCATCGTGGCATCGTATGCGGTGAATACGCGATCACCCGTGCCCGGCATCAGGATAGCGCGGTCCATGCTGTACACGCTTTGCGGGAAGGTCTCATCGTAGTCCTGCACGTAGGCGAGCGTTGCCAGCGCGTACTGGCGCAGGTTGCTCAGGCAGGAGGCGGAACGCGCTTTCTCGCGTGCCTGCGCGAACACCGGAAACAGAATCGCTGCCAGTATCGCGATAATCGCGATAACGACAAGCAGTTCAATGAGAGTAAAAGCAAAACGTAATCTGGACATGTTTCCCTCCATCACAGAGTGTTTTGCAACGCTATCTTAGCATTTTGCCCAGTGGAACGCAAGGGAGGGATGTTAAGTGGATGTTAACCTCTACAAAATAACCTTCTGCATTCTCACCAGAAAAGGATTCCACTTGACAAAACTGGTATTCTTATGATATACTGCTCCCAAGATTTGGGAGCGCGAAATGCTTGTTCTGGATGAGATATTACCAAAACGGAGGAAAAAGAATAGTATTTTCAGGTAAAAATCGCGTATAATAATATATAGAAACTCGGTTCCATAGCCGATAATAGAAGTAGCGAACCGAGTTCACCTTCCTTCCTCGGGGTAGCAGGCTTTGCTCTCCTTTCACTGCTACCCCGCTTTTTTGTACCGCCCTGCTACTCCTCCATCAGCTGGTCAATCAGCGTTTCGGCGACGATGAGCAGTGACCGAAGCACCTCTACGGTCTCCACGCGCTGTTCAGGGGTCATCTGAGCAGGCTCCAGTTCGCCCAGCAGTTCAATCGCCCGGCGCACCGTATCTGCCGGATGGCTGGTCATCGTCGGAACGGGCGCAGTGCTGGGCGGGGCGCTCGGTGGGACAATCGTTGCGGTTGCCTGGGGTTCCTCTTCGGGCAGTGGAGGCAGTTCGGGACTCGTCCACTCCGCCCAGTCGGGTGCAGAACCGCGCAGAAGCTCCTCCGCCCGTTCGGGCGACATGCGGATGGCACGTACCAGTTTGGCGGTCTCGTCGGTATTCAGGCGGTCGCTCTTGATTTTTTCCGCCACCTGCGCCTGCACCTCGGGCATCTCGTTGAGCTGTTTCAGGAAGCGGGCATGCTTCTCGGTGATGGCGCCCTCGGCCGGGCGGTTGGGGCGCGAAACTACCTGCTCGGCAATCTCTTCGGGCAGGTCCAGCAGTTCCAGCATATAGCCCACCATGCGCTCGCTGATGCCCAGCCGACTCGCCAGGTCCCGATTGGATAGCCCCAGTTTCGTTTTGGCAATCTGCAGGGCGCGGGCACGGTCGATGGGGCGCAGGTCTTCGCGCTGAAGGTTTTCAATCAGCTGGTCGGTCAGCGCCTCTTCGGGGTCTACCTCGCGCACGATGCAGGGGATTTCAAACAGTCCCGCCATCTGCGCCGCCCGCCACCGCCGCTCGCCGATGACTATCTGGTACATGTTCACGTTGTGCAGGGGTTTGACCACAATAGGCTGTAGCATTCCATGCTGACGCAGGCTATCTGCCAGCCCCTGCAGGCTCTCCGGGTCCATGTCGCGGCGGGGTTGCTCGGGGTCCTCCACGATTTGCGAAACGGGTATCATCCGAACCTCTACAGCCATCGGTCTCACTCCTCCATCACGATACCGTGCGGCGTAATCTGGAACGGCAACCAGTCCAGCGGATGCGCGACGCCTTCCATCTTTTCGATTCGCAGCTCGCGACGAAACTTCCCGTTTACCTCGCGCGTGCGGAAACGGAAAATATTGTGCGCCAGCGAGAAGGTGAAATCCATCAGGCGATTGGTCACCGGGTCGCGCTCGTTCACTTCGGTCATGATATCTATGTTGGTGATGCCATCGTAGTGGCACCAGTTAATTGTCCAGTGCTCCACCAGCATCCACTGCTCTTCGCTGAGGGAGGTGAAGATATGCTCGAAGTTATCGCCCGCCACAAAGCGCGTTACGCCTGCCTGCGAAAGCTCCAGGTCAATCTCCTGCATGGTGTTAAAGTCCGCCAGCGAGAAGTAGCGCACCAGCGGGTCCCTGGGATACTCCTTCGGATGCGGAAACGCCTGAATGGGGATGAACTTGCGCGACCGTTCGTAGGGGGTAATATCCCAGCCGAAGGAGGCAAAGTAACGGCGAATATGCGTCCATGGACGGTCAAATACGTCGTACGAGACGGTCTCACCTGCCTGCAGACCTGTCCACAGAAACTGCATGGCGAACACGGTTTTGCCACAGCCGGGTGGTCCGTAGATCAGGTTCCTGCTGCCGCGCGGGATGCCGCCGATGAGCCGATCCAGTCCCTCAATGCCTGTTTGCTGAAGCTCCGTCATCACGAACTCCCCCTTACTGCTGCCAGCTAAGCCGACCGTTGATCGAGACGGTGTAGGTGGCGATATCGGTGGTCATGGTAATGGTAGACCATATCAGCTCGGCGGTGAACTCTGCCAGAATGATGCCGATTGCCACCATGCGCAGCTTCTCGTAGCCCTTCAAGCCGTAGTATCGTTGGATGAACGACTTGATAATCAGCACAATCACCAGCCCGAACCAGAAATAGTCTACCCCGAAGTTCATGGACAGCGCATAGCCAACGGGATGCAGGGGGAAACCGGGCACCTGGAAGCGGATAGCATCCAACAGCATCACCACTGCAAAGCCCGTCACCACCGCCAGTATCGCCGCCACATTGACGGGGTGGGGCTGTTCAATAATCTGGCGGGTGGCACTGCCAATTTCGCCCCAGGCGGCGGGCGCGCCGCGCAGGTACCCCCGGTAGATATAGGCGATTTGCCCTATCGCCACCCCGGCGAAGATGGCTATCAGCATCGTCCAGAACAGCGACCGCGCCGACACGCCGACGCTCTCGCCCATCTTGTACGCTTCCAGCTGGTAGGGCATGGGGTGCGAACGGTGGATGCGGTTGAAGATGAAGAACAGATGGTAGATGCGTATCGTATCCGCCTGGGTAAGCATCTGGTTCGCGCCAAAACCCAGCACCAGCTGGTGAGGTCCCATGAACGCCATCTCATGCGAGGGCGGACCCAGCTGGGCGCGCATACGGGTTAATGCGGTGCTGAAGATTAGAAACACTCCTACATAGGCTATCACCAGCCACGGCGAGAGACCGCTCAGCAGTCCGATATAGCCCAATCCCGCCAGCGACAGGATCAGCCCCAGCAGGGCATAGCGGGGACGGACCTCATGCGGTGTGGGAGCCGTGTTGTTCTTGATATGCTGCCACAGCTCGCGCAGGTAACCGCGTGCGGAAATCATCGCGCCCACAAACAGCCCGAAAAAGGCGCCCCATGTCTGCTCGCTGAAGTAGGGTGGACTGGGTACCAGCCATCCTCCACCGAAAACGCCCTGCTCGTAGCCATACATCGCCATGATAATCTGAATGGCTTTGCGCAGGAAGAAGAAAAAGATGCAGCTGAACAGCAGGTCGGTGGGCATGAACACGGCAATCGCGCTCATGTAGGGGAAGATGCCGACCGGTGTCCAGCCGATGGCGTTCCAGGGTGGGTCGGGTAGCCACTGGTTCACGTCCGCCAGGAAGCGCACCTTAATCATGGGCACGGAGGGATACAGGAAGCTGATGCCGTTGAGCATGTCGATGGCGAACATCACCGCAAACGCGCCCCACAGGTATCGGCTCTTCCACGCGGGGGCGTCGGGACGGGTGAGGAGCATGGGCACCTGAATAATGGGGAACGCCAGCTTTTCGCGCCGGCTCCACTGGTCGCGCATCAGCGTATTGATGCACAGCATGGCGGTACACACCAGCCCAAACAGCAGTGTCCACGCAATCAGCGGCTTGACGAAAATGTGCAGGCGCGACAGCGCATAAGACAGCCCGAAGCCACCGCGCTGAAAGTCCTGAAGCTGGCTGGCATCCTTGAAGAAGAACCAGTCCGGCAGGCGAGGCAGGATGTTCTCGCGGTTCCAGGGGTTCTGGTCGGCGAACATCGCGTAGGAATAGGTGTAGGGATAGGTGATGTTCATCCACTCGGCGCAGATGGCGGTTGCTACCGACAGGAAAGCATAGATGAGCACCAGTTCGCCGCTGGTGAACGCCCACCGACGTGCGAATCGGCGCAGGAAGATGTTGAGGAACGCCAGCACAATCAGCGAGCACATCGGGGGCACGAGCAGAGAGAAGATGACATCTACCAGCACGTCCGCCGCCCAGTAAGCGTTGATGGGCAGAAGCACCAGGCTGATAAGCAGTGCGCGCAGGAAGCGCAGCCGTGGCGTAAAGGTTATCGCTACCGGTGCTTCCGTGATGGGTTTCGCACGTTGTTCCAGAACAGCCATAGTGCCGTTAGGTTAATCTCTAAAGAGCGATTTTCCTGCTGCGGTTAGAGATTCTCGTGGAACGGGTAATATATTCAGGGTGAAATCGGCATGGATACCAGGCACTGGTTGTTCTGGGATGGAGAGTGTGCCTACTGTCGCGGCTGGGCACAGTGGGTGCAGAGACATGACGTGCACGGGCGGTTCCACGTGATACCGTTTCAGCAGGCGCCGCGCCCGCCCATGGACGATGCGCTGTACCAAGCCTGCCAGAAGGCGGTGCATGTTCTGACCGCGGATGGGCATCTGCTTCGGGCGGGACGGGCGGTGCTGTTCATCCTTCAGGAACTTGGCTACTTGTGGGCTGGCTGGCTCACGCGCAAGCCGTTCATCTGGCTGGTGGAGTGGTTCTATGGCTGGATAGCCTCCCATCGCAAATGGCTATCGGGCGGTTGCCGGTGTGAGTGATAGGGCACAAGAACGCGAAAATAAAGCTATGATTGAGGAATTAACCGGTACATCAAAGGGCAAGCAGGTTCTGTATTTGCAGGGCACTTCACTTTTGTCCGCACCAGGAAGGGGGTCTGGGTGATGGCTTCATCCCCAAAGCAGGTGCGAATCTGTGTGCTTGGGTTCCTGTTCATCCTTTTCTTCTACCTTCTGTGGGATGGCAGGATGGTGTTTCGCGAGTACAGGGGCACGCTTTTGCGCGTGCCCCTATCTGTTACCGTGCCTACCTGGACCAGTCGTTCTCGTCCTTGCCGGTGATGGACCAGTTCCAGGGCACCTTTACCAGTCCGCGGCGGATGGCTTTGGCGTGACCGTCGGCAAACACGAAGCTGGCGGTCATGTTGTGACGATAGCGCACCTGACCGTAGCCCTGGTTCTTTGTCCAGTCCCAGTTATTGCCGTCCCAGTCGCTGGCGCTCAGGTCACGGTCTAGCAGTTTCCACAGCGGGTCATTATCGCCCTGGGGGAAGTTGCCCCACCAGCAGAACTCCTGCGAGGGCCACCAGCAGAAGTTGGCGGAGGTATCATAGCCCCACGCGCCAATCTGCGTGCCATCGCCATACACGATGGTCTCGGCGGGATGGGTGAAGATGGCATCGCTGTCTGGCACATAGTTCACCCAGCCATCCCACTCGCCCCACAGCGGGCAGATGTGGCCGTTCATGCTGTAGTTGAATCGCCTGGCGATGCCCGAGGGGCAGATGCGGATTTCGCCGCTTTGCCGATAGGTATCCCAGTTGTCCCCCGTGCCCGACTTGATGTAGGGCGAGACGCGGAAGAACCAGTGTCCATTGCCTTCGGGACGGTTGTGCCAGGCGGGGAACCAGGTCTCGTCGTAGTCCTGCAGGTACATGCGCGTGGCTAAGCCTATCTGCTTCATGTTGCTGAGGCAGCTGGCTGCACGCGCCTTTTCCCGCGCCTGTGCGAAGACCGGGAACAGAATCGCTGCCAGTATCGCGATAATCGCGATAACCACCAGCAGCTCGATGAGCGTAAAGCCGTTGCGTTTCATCGTGTGGAACCTCCTTGATGTTGAGATAAGGATGGAGAAACCGGAGCGGTGCTCTCACGAAGCACCAGTTCTACCGGCAGGATGCACTCTTTCCGTTCAGGCACTGTCCGCTTTTCTATCCACTCCATCAACAGTGCCACCGCTTCGGTAGCCATCTGCTCCAGCGGCTGGCGGATGGTGCTCAGACGCGGCGACAGCACCTGGGCAAAGGACGTATCGTCGAACCCCACCACAGACAGCTCCTCCGGGACGCTGATGCCCATCTCCTGAGCCGCCTGCAGGACGCCCGCCGCGGTCTCATCGTTCGCCGACAGGATTGCCGTTGGGCGTTCGGCACATGCCAGCACCGCACGCGCACCCGCTGCCCCCCTTGATGTGGTGAAATCGCCCTCGGCAACCCATTCGGGGCGATGGGGAAGGTCATGCTCCTGCAGATACTGTCGGAAGGCAAGCAGACGTTGCTGGGCATCATGGAACGCGGGCGGTCCGCCAATAAAGCCGAACTTCCGATGCCCGTGCGCGTACAGCCAGTCCATCGCCGCGAAGATGCCGGCAGTGTTGTCCGCGTATACGCTGGGCAATCCCTCCACCTTTGCCGACACCGCCACACAGGGAACGCCCCGCAGGCAAATCTCTTCCGCCACGCGCGACGTGCTGAGCGGAGCAATCAACAGGATGCCGTCCACCTTCCCGCTCAATAGCGACTGCACCAGCTGGCGGTCATCCATCGGCATTGCGGAGGTATGCAGAAGGATGTCGTAGCCATGCTCGCCCACCGCGTCGGCGATGCTTGACAGCATGGCGTGGATGTAAGGCGAGCGGAGCATGTTGCGCGTGACGATGGGAGGCACCACCGCGACCGTCTCGGTCTTACCGGTCACCATGGAACGGGCAAGACGATTGGGGCGATAGTCCAGTTCACGCGCTACTTCCAGTACCCGTCGGCGTACCTCTTCAGGCACGGGGCGGGGACCGCCGTTCAGCGCATAGGATACGGTGGACACCGAGATGCCCAGCCTTTTTGCAATGTCCCGGATAGTGGCTGGCATGGCTGTTTCCTTTGAGAAACGTTTCGCGAAACGTTTCGGATAGATGATACCGCTTTCTGCATCGGTTGTCAAGGGGCTGGGGAAAGATCCTCGAAAAAAAAGTTCTCCTTGCAAGAAGGAGAAATCTGGGCATGGAGCGACTTTCACCCTTTTTGCGCAAATCCCTGGCAGGACATAGGCTCTACACCCGACGTCGCGCCAGGTATGGCTCGGTGAACTCTACCCACTCTCCTGCATTCAGGTTGCGCACCCCCAGCAAAAGAAGCGCCTGCGACACACCATCGGGTACGATGCCAAAGACAGTAAGTGTACCTTCAGGGGTAGAGCATGAGGCTTCGCTCAACAGATCCTGCTCTCCCCCGCCGCCTGCAGGAAACCAGCCCGTCTCGATGCGCCAGCGACAGCGCAGATACACCACAGCAGAAGTTCCCGCTTTCAGCCGGTAGCGCGCACGCGCCAGCACCGCTTCGCCGGCAGAGACCGGTTGTGCCTGCAGGAAGCAGGCATCGTCGGCAATGCCTGTGATGCGTACAGACCCTTTGCGATGCTCGGGGGTGCCGCTGGCAGCACGCCAGAAGCCCCATTCGCCCGGAGTGCTCTCTTTCCACTCCGCATCCTCTGCTTGCAGTTCGGGATTGCGCAACACGTTTGGCGCTGGTGGTAGCTCCTGCCATCGAATCAGGGTGTCAATCAGGCGTTGCAGAGGCTCGTCAGCCGTTTGTCTGGCGAAAAGGCGCATTCTTCGGATGGTATCCCGCCCCTCCTGCGTCTGAACCTGCCCGGTGGTCAGGTTAACCAGCATGGAGATGGCTTTTTGCTTCAGGCTTGTCCGCCATGCGCCCTCGCGCCCTAGCTCCTCCAGCATCCAGCGAACTGTGCCACTGAGCAGTCCATCCTGCTGGCGAAAGCGCTGATAGAACCGCTCATGCTCTGCCAGCAGTTGCAGGAGCTGTAATCCCGAATCTGTGTCGCCGCGCGCCAGCTGTGCGCTGGCAAGGTGTTCCTTCAGGTAGAACTCCGCCAGTCGCCATCCCTGTTCGAAGAAGCGTACCCGTTGGCTTGCAGGCTCGCTATCCGCAAGGCGCAACGCCTGCTCAAACAGGTGATTTATACTGCGCAAATCGTCGGAAGTGTAGAGATGCACCTGGTCTGCGGGACCGGAAAGCCCGGCAAAGAACCTGCCCTGTCGCGGGCGCATCCAGATACGTTCGTACACCGCAAAGACCTTCTGCATCGGCTCGGCGGCTCGCCCGAACAGGTTGCGAGAGAACTCGGTCAGGATGGTTCGCTCGTTTTCAGAAGGGTTCCACCACAGTCGGGCGGTCAGATACAGAAGCGGTCCCATGGTGCTCCACGTGGGCACGTCTTCGGTATAGTAGCCTTTCAGTCCCAATTCCCTCATGCGACGGGCGTCTTCCGCCACCAGCGTGGGAAAGTAGCGGGGCATCACCCACGTCAGCCCGTGGTAGTCGTAGCGATACACCTGTCCGTTTGCCTTCGCCAGCCATTCCTTGACGAAGCGTACATCCTCTTCCCGATAGGTGCGGTCGTGGTGCTGGGCGGTCTCCTGTGTGATAACCACCACCACGTTGTCTGGCAGGCGGGCGATGCGCTGGGGCGGCTTCTCCACCGAAAGATAGGCTATCAGTCCCATCTTGCGGTCGGGAAACTCCTGCTTTAACTGCGAAGCGACCTGTTCGACAAACCGATAGTAGACCTCCGACTGCACCTCGCGACCGCGAAACGGTGGTGGTGAGCCGTTCACCGCCCGGCATCGGTCACACTCACACCATCCGTAGCCGTCGTTGATGCCCAGCGAGAACCACTGCCACTCGCGCGGATTCTGGCGGAAAAACTCTCTGCCTGCTTCCACCGCCAGCCTCACCACATCCGGGTTGGTCAGGCAGGGTTGCCAGTCTTGATCCATCGGATTGGTAGGCACGTATCGCCTGCCCCGGCGCAGAGGGAAATACTCGGGGTGCGATTGCCCATATTTCTGGGGAGAAACGATGCGGTACAGGTTGTGCGAGTGGTACTGGGGCGTGCCTCGCCGGTCTACCGATAGCCGATTGCGCACCGCCCAGCGGTCACAGCCGAAGACGGGATGGCGTTCGCCGGTGTAACTGCACTTCTCACCCATCCACACGTAGCCAAAGGTGCGCGGTGAGAAGGCTGGAGATTGTAATGTTCGGAAAGCGGGCAGAGCAAGGTCGCGTCGTTTCGGAACCACCTGGAACAGGTCGGTGGGCAGATACCAGCGTGCATCCACGAAGCGATGCAGGAAGTCGTACACGGCATAGGCGGTCGCCATATCGCTCACGCCACACAGCACGACAGCGCGTTGCGACGGGTCGCACCACAGCAGGTAGGCTTCATCAGGCAGAGTGCCGGACAATAGCTGGCGTTCGGCAGCGAATTTCGTTCGTCCCACAAAGATTCCGCTCCGTTGACGACTTCCTTCCGGAACGCACTGCCACTCTGCCTCCGACGCCAGACAGAGGAACCTGCGCAGCTCCTCAGCCGCATCCCGCTCTATCGGCGTTGCCGGGTCGGGCAGGATGATGTCTGCCTGCGCCCTGCCTTCGCGCCACAGCAGATAGCGGTCGGACATGTGTCTCACCTGGGCACAATGCTCTGAAGCACCGTATATTTGCCGTTACGCTTATGCTGTAAGTGCAACATGTGAGCCCTGACCCCACTCTGTGGTGACCTCTACCTGCCAGATAGACTCCAGATTGGGTGTGAAGCGATAGTAGGGATACCATCGCAGGATGGAATCTGCGGACCGACGAGCCTGTAACCGCGTGCGGATGACCTCCACATAGTTCGGGTCTATCTCCAGAGCCACACAGTGACGCCCTAACTGTTCAGCAACAACTGCGGTGGTTCCCGTACCCGCAAAGGGGTCCAGCACCCAGTCGCCGGGGTTCGTGGAAGAGAGCAGTATCCTGAGAAGCAGAGCAACTGGTGACTGCTGTTTATGGATGCGCTCACCCGACAGGTCTCTCAACGCCTCGTCTCCTGCGAAGTAGCCCGAAGTCATTTCGCGAATGTCGGTCCAGCAGTCGGTGACGAAGACGCCCTCCTCTCTGGGCTGCTTGTAACCTGGTTCAGGTGGTAGATCGATCCGCAACCGATGGAACACGCGAGGCTTGCCCTTGGTTGCAAACGCGATAATCTGATACTGCTTCCCAAACCGGTTTTGGTTGGGAACCGCGGAGGTCTTCTTCTGCCAGATGATGAGGTTCTGCAAGGTCCAGCCGGTCTCCCGTAATGTCCTCAACACGAACTCCGCGTTCTTTTCACGCTGCATGAAGTAGATGGCTCCACCCGGCTGGGTACAGCGGTGCACTTTCGCGCAGACCTGCCCCAGCCAGTCCCAGTATGCCCACTCGGGCTGGTCGTCGTCAAAGTAGGCGTAGTCCTTGCCCTGATTGAACGGCGGGTCCAGAAAGGTGAGCGCGAACCTGTTCTCTTCAAATGAATCCAGCAGCTCAAGGCAGTCGCCCTGCAGAACCTCTACCATAACCCCGTTTGCCTCCGCGGCTCTTGCTCGTGGCTTTTGTCATGTTTCATTTCGCTCACCATACCCCTTCATCCTGTTGGTCGCAGGAAATCCCCTCAGCGGGGCGAACCACTCTAACGTTAATCTTGTCGACAGGAGCGAGCAGGATGGGAGTGCTTGTGATTATGGTATGCTGTCTGCTAACAGTCAGTGCAAGCGCGGCTCCTCGCGCCGATTTCTACGTGGCGAAGAACGGTAACGATGCCTGGTCGGGCACACTGTCCGCCCCCAACCGCCAGCGCACCGATGGTCCCTTCGCCACCCTTCAGCGCGCCCAGCAGGCGGTGCGCGAACTCCGGCAGAAAGGAAGCCTCAACCGCCCTGTGGTGGTGATGGTGCGCAAAGGCGTTTACTCGCTCGACGAGCCGCTGGTCTTCACCCCCGAAGACTCTGGCACGGCGCAATCGCCCACCATCTACACCGCCTACCCGGGCGAAAAGCCCATCCTCAGCGGAGGCGTGGTGCTATCGGGATGGAAGGTGAACGAGCGGGGACACTGGGAGATCAACCTGCCGCAGGTGGCAAGCGGTGAGTGGAACTTCATCCAGCTGTGGGTGAACGGCGAACGCCGCTACCGCCCTCGCCTGCCAAAGGAAGGCTATTTCACCATCGCTGAGGCGATACAGCCGCCCGAAGGCAAGCCGGGCTGGGACCGCTTCCGCTTCCGCGAGGGTGACCTGCGCCCCGACTGGTACAGCCTGCAGGACGTGGAGATACTGGCGATACAGATATGGTCCATGGCACGCCTGCGTATTGCCCAGGTGGATACCGCCAACCGCGTGGTAACCTTCACCGGCGCCACCTCGCACCGCGAATGGTGGTCCGCGCTCAATCAGGGTAACCGCTATCTGGTGGAGAACGTGCGCGAGGCGCTGCAAAACCCGGGCGAATGGTATCTGGACCGCCGTACCGGCACCCTCACTTACATCCCCATGCCGGGCGAGACGCCGGAAAAGGCGGTGGTGGTTGCGCCCAAACTGCCGCGATTGATAGAACTGAAAGGCGACATGCAGGACAAACGGTGGGTACAGCACCTGATTTTTCGCGGATTGACCTTCGCGCATACAAACTGGGTAACGCCTCCGCAGGGCTACAGCTGCTGGCAGGCTGAGGTGCTTGTGGGCGGTGCGATTTCCGCACAGGGCGCGCGGGATTGCGCCTTCGAAGACTGCCGGGTAACGCACGTGGGCGATTACGCCTTCGACTTCGGGCAGGGGTGCAAGCGCAACCGCGTGGAACGCTGCGAGATGACCGATATGGGCGCAGGAGGGATCAAAATCGGCACGATGAACATCCCGCAGGACGAGGAACAGGTGGTCAGCCATCACGTGGTGCGCGATAGCCTGATCGCGCATGGTGGCAGACTTCACGCCGCGTCGGTCGGCGTGTGGATTGGGCAGTCACCTTACAATCGCATCGAGCATAATGAAATCTGTGACTTCTACTCCGTTGGTGTCTCCGTTGGCTGGACATGGGGCTATACACAGCATCTGGGGCACCATAACACCATCGCCTACAACCACATTCACGACCTGGGACAGGGTGTGCTCAGCGACTTAGGTGGTATCTATACGCTGGGACTGCAGGAAGGCTCACTGATCCACCATAACCTCATCCACGACATCGGCAGCTTCTCTTACGGTGGATGGGGCATCTACTTTGACGAAGGCACTACCCACATCCTGGCGGAGAACAACGTGGTCTATCGCACCAAAACGGGTGGGTTCCATCAGCACTACGGCAAGGAGAACCGCGTGGTGAACAACATCCTTGCCTACGCCCGCGAGGGGCAAATCCAGCGCACTCGGCAGGAACCGCACCTCTCCTTCACCTTCGAACGCAACATCGTGATATGGAAGGAGGGTCCCCTCCTGCACGGCAACTGGGGTGATGACCAGTACAGGCTGGACTATAACCTCTACTGGCACGAGGGCGGCGGCGAGGTGCGCTTCGCAAACTGGAGCTTTGAGGAGTGGAAGGCTCGCGGGCAGGACGTGCATTCACTCATCGCCGACCCGCTGTTTGTCAATCCCGGAAAGGGCGATTTTCGGCTGAAGCCGGGGTCCCCTGCGCTGAAGTTGGGCTTCAAGCCGATAGACCTGTCGCGCACCGGCAGGCTGACAAACCGGCGAAAGGGCGGAACACCGTTGGCTCATCCCGCCTTTCCGATAAGCAGATAAGATTCACCTGAAGAGGGCAGCCCGCTGTGGTTGCCCTCCCCTACATTGTGCTCAGCGGTTCGTGCGCTACGGTATAGGCGAACACACGCGCCGCTCCCGCTGATAATAATGCCTTTGCCGCCTCGTTCAAGGTGCTGCCCGTCGTCCAAACGTCGTCAATCAACAACACAGTTCTGCCCACGACCTGCTGGCTTTGCACCACGCGGAACGCATCGCGCACGTTCTGACGTCGTTCGCTTGCATCCAAACCGACCTGCGGGCGATGATAGACCACGCGCTCCAGCACGCCTTGTATCAGGCTCAGTCCTGTGTGGTAGCAGAAATGGGCGGCAATCAACAGGCTCTGGTTGAAACCGCGCTCGCGTTCCCGTTGCGGATGGATGGGCATGGGGATAACGACCTCTGCAGAGTGAAGCGGCTCGGTGAGCGGACTTTGCCAGCCCGTGACCAGCAGGTCCGCCAGCGCAGGAGCTACAGCAGGGCGTTTGCCGTATTTACAGCGGTGGATGGCGCTCTGAACCACGCCGCGATAGTGTGCCGCGGCGCGTACTGCCTCCATCACAAGCGGATTTGCCCTGCACGACGCGCAAAACTCCTCTGGCGACAGGGGCGTGCCACAACGATTGCACACGGGCGGTGCCACATACTCAATCTGTCCAGCGCACTCCTCACACCAACCTTCAATTCCCACCAGTCCACAGCCGGCACAACGCGGCGGGTAAAGGGCATCCAGAATCTCGTGCCAGAGCCTTCGTGCCCACCTCATAGTGCCCGGGCGATAACCGCCATACTGCGCGAGTCCAGTTTGGTCGTATCGGGGATTTCGAAGCGGTTGCCGTCCATGTCGGTGATAATCAGGCGGGTGGGAGTGACCTCCTGCACGTTATCGCGCAGATGGCGCACCTGATACACCCTGCGTCCGCGATTGGTCTGCACATCCCAGGTAATGGTGCCGTACTCCTCACGCACGGAATACACCTTTTGCACCACCGGCACGAAGTAGCGTCTGTCCAGCTCCTCCTCGATGATTCGGCGCGATTCGGGGTCCAGCCCATGCAGGGATTTGAGGATGCCTATCTCCTGGTCTGCACCGTCACGCAGGCTGAGGAAATGGTTGGGGTCGGATAGTGGGAAACAGCGTACCACATGCACGCGCAGCACGCTCCGCTCGCCCTCGATGGTCATCCGGATCTGGCTGGAACCGGGCGTGCGAAAAAGCCGAATCTGCGACGGCTCCAGAAAGCGCACCTCAAAGTTCGGCACGTCCCGGAAACGAAGCATATCCAGGCTGACGCCACGACTGTCGACATTCATCATCTCAGCATTCCTCTTGTGGGGTGAGGGTTCACAGCGATATTA
>FMJZ01008382.1_pt1 | contig 20979 bp, 16 predicted proteins | sample 1987881 | NCBI WGS metagenome assembly FMJZ01 (sample SAMEA4378227, study PRJEB15110) | soil metagenome | biome: soil; feature: Field; material: Soil | place: India | collected 2015-03-11 | depth 0 m
TTTTCTTTGCTTATTTGTTGGCTTACAGTAGTGGATACCATTTGCGATCACCAATATCGTGCATATTACGAATTAATAAACTTTGTCGTGTACTTGTCTAACACATATACATATAAAGAATGTAAAGTCTGCGTTTCAAATGAAGTCTGTAAGGTTTAGTTGTTGAACTTTTTCTGAGGGAGTTTTCGCAGTTGAGGCTTCATCTTCAAAAATTATGGGGCGTCCGTACACGCCGTCGTATCCGGGTATAACCTTTATCTTGTCTTCCCTAACTTTTATTATTGCTTCGGCAATTCTTTCGTTGACTATTTCTGTTAAAGCCTCTTTTGGCGTATCAACCAACACCGTGTATTCGTCTCCAAACTTCTCGACAAGTTTGTTGTAGATGTTCCAAACCTGCTGTGTTGAGGGGGAGTCAACTCGCAGCGTTGTGGCAATAATCTCTGAAAGAGGAAGCAAATGCACATAGCCTATAGCGTTTTCTGGTGTAAAGCCTGCTGGGCGGTCTGCAAGCTCTTCGACTCTCTGTTCAACGCCTTTCGTTAGTTTTCTGCGGCAGACTGGGCATATGTTTCCAAGTTTTAGGGCTTCTCTTGGAGAGAGCGAAACGTTGCAGTTTCTGTGTCCAGTCCAATGGTATTTTCCGTAGGCTGGATCCGTTTCAATGGTAAATTTGAACCGTTCTTTATCCTTGTTTCGAATAGCGTTTACAACTTCCCAATAACTTAGTCTTTTTAATTCGAAAACGTTGGCTTCCCGTCCCATTCTCCACGGCCAAAAGCTGTGGCTGTCGCTGTTTGAAACCAGTGTGAACTTGTCCAGTTTGCTTAGCCGCCAGTTCATAGGCGGATCTGACGAAAGTCCAGTTTCAAGCGCTTGAATATGCTTTGTCATGTCTTGATAGCAGTCTTCTACGCTGTCAAAGCCGCTGAAGGCTCCGAAAATGCTGAACCAAGGAGTCCACGCATGGGCTGGAAAAACCATGTTTTCGCAGGATACTTCCATAACTTCTTCAACCAGCTGGGGGGCACTCATATTTAATGTTGGTCTGCCATCCGCCGTCAGATCGCCGTATTTGGCTAATCTTTCGTTAATTTGGACGGCTGTTTCTATATTTGGTGTTAATATGACGTGGTGAATTTTCTTTATTTTGCTTTCAAACGTGAATATTGTGCTAACCTCGGTTGTTATCATAAAATGTACTGGTGAATCTGCATCTTTAGCAACTTTATATAATCCAGTATCCGCGTCTTGAACCAGCGTTTCCTTAAACTCTTCTAGCCATTTTGGGTGTGTGAAATCTCCGGTTCCGACAAGGTTTAAGCCCTTAATCTTTGCAAAACGGGCAATTTCCTCGATGCGCATGTTTTGGCTTGTAGCTCGGCTATAGCGCCCGTGAATGTGCAAGTCAGCTATAACCCTCATTGTTTTTCGCCACTGCTTTCTTTTTTGGCTGCGTATTTTTCAAAGATTTTCTCCCAGTCTATTTTGAACATGATAATGAAGATTATTATGAGTAGGATTAATGCGATGACTGTGCCGATCACTGCGGAAATCCAGTTGCTTTCCACTCCTAAAATTTCGTGTAAAACGTCTCTGATGAAACCTGCGCTGTAAACTATGATTAGGCTCATGCAGAGTTTGCCAATGAAGGCGGGTATAAACGCTTTTAGGAAGCTGTAGCGCATCACGCCGAGGGGGATAAACAATAAATCATCTGGGAGGGGTGTTAAAGCGAAAACGAATATGGCTAAAGGTCCGAACTTTCCAAAAACTTTTAGGAGAAACTCCATTTTGCGTTTTCGTGTGTCACTTATGATTTTTCTTCCTCCCAAACCTAACAAGTATCCTGAAAATTCTCCAACAGCTGAACCTAAGCTGGAGGCCAGAGCGAGTAAAATCGGGTTAAAAATTTCAACAGAACCTAAGGTGAATAGCACTACAGTGTAAGGAATTGGAAAGAAAATGGATGTAGACCCTAATAGGCTTATGAGGAAAATGCCAAAATATCCATATTGCACTGAAAAATTTTGCATCCACTCAGCGAACTGTTGAAGCAAGTCTTCAGTTGCCAAACTGTAGCCTCTCTTTTTCTTAAGTGCTTCAATCTTAAAGAGCTTGCCATAAATCAGAGGGAGGCAATAGCCAAATTTTAAATCGAAGTTCGTTTATCACAAAATTCTAAAGCCTTGTTAGAGGTTTCGGGTTTGACCGAAAAGCATGAGCCAATATGGATTGCCAGAGACCTTTCAAAGTGCAGCGGTTGCAGAAAATGTGAAATAGCATGCTCGCTTTTCCATGAAAACCGAATATGGCCGGAAGCCTCTCGAATTAGGGTTTTTATGCTTGCCCCCGGCGTTGAGTTTCCTCATTTCTGCGCTCAATGCGAAGACTACCCATGTGTAGACGTTTGTCCAACCAACGCCTTGTCTGTGAGCAAAGAAACTGGCGCAGTGCTTGTGGACGCAAACACTTGCATTGGATGTGGAAAATGTATTGAAGCTTGCCCGGGAAAGATTCCCCACATGCACCCAAAAGAAAACCGAATTTTAATCTGTGACCTATGCGGAGGCGACCCGCAATGTGTCAAAGTTTGTCAAGAGGGACTGTGGAACGTTCTCAGAATAGTGCCTAGGGAAGACTATGCTTACAAGCTTTACGCCCGCACTCCAGAAGAGATTGCGCGAAATCTGGTGGTTAAAATTTATGGAGAGGAGGGAAAGCGGTTATTATGATTCTGGGGTATGCTGGAAAATTCCTTGAGGTTGACCTTTCAACGAAAAAATTCAGAGAGGTGAAGTTTGAGGATGAAGTTTTAATGGATTACATTGGCGGGAGGGGGCTTGCTGCAAAAATTCTGTGGGATAGGCTGGGCATGAAATGGGAAACAGTAAACCCTTTTGGGCCAGAAAACTTGCTTCTGCTTTTAACCGGACCGCTTACAGGGTTTTTCCCTGGTGGGAGGATTTGTGTTTCTGGGAAGTCTCCGCAAAGCAATGGTGTTGTTGGCTCTACGGTTGCTGGCGAGTTTGGCGTTGAATTGAAATGTGCCGGTTATGATGGTATTATTGTCACTGGCGAGGCTGAAAAACCCGTATACGTATTCATTAAAGATTCAGATTTTGAAATTAGGGACGCGGCTCACATCTGGGGCTTGGATGCCAAACAAACCGTTGCCGTCCTCACCAGAGAATGCAGAGAACTCTTGAAAACGCGTTATCCGCAAAAGGGTGAATGGAAAGAGCCTTCAATTCTCTATATTGGTCCAGCTGGAGAGAACAAAGTGCGAACAGCTGTGGTTGCAGCTAAATGGGCGCACGCTGCTGGTTATGGGGGCTATGGCGCTGTTATGGGCGCGAAAAAGCTTAAGGCAATAGCTGTAAAGGGCACCGGCCCGCTGCCGGAGGTCGCTGATTTGGAGAAAGTTAAAGTGTTAATGCAGAAAGTGTGCGACAACGCCTATGGAAGTGAGCTTTGGAGGCGTTGGGGAACGGGCTCGGCTGGTTATTTTGTAGGTGCCAAAACAAGTTCTGAACCAGTGCGGAACTGGCAGGAGGAGTGGCATGATGAGAAAAGCTTCGGCGTCGACCAGTTTGAAAACAGAGTTTGGATAAAACAGTATTGGGGGGATTTTGGCTGTCCAACTACATGCTTAAAAGTTGCTGTTGTGAAGTCTGGAAAGTTTAAGGGCGCCATAACCGACAATCCGGACTATGAATTGCAAGCTTATGTGGGCACAAACCTTGGTTTATTTACTCCAGAAGAAAATGTTTACTTGGCTTCTCTTGTTGATGATTTGGGGCTTTGCGGCATACAAACTGGCAATGTTTTGGGTTTTGCCGCTGAGCTTTTCCAGAGGGGAATACTGACAAAAGAAGACTTGGATGGCATCGAACTTAAATGGGGAAACGCTGAAGCCTTTGCTGCATTAGCGAGGAAAATCGCATATAGAGAGGGTGTAGGCGACATTTTAGCCGAGGGAACCTATCGAGCGGCTGTGACAATCGGAGAAATGAAGGGCGTGGATGTTATGCCCTATGCTGTTCAAGTGAAGGGCATTGGGGTTGGAGCCCACGGCATTCGAAGCGAGAAGGACTATCCGGAAATATACTCCTACGCTTGTTCCGTTCAAGGTGGAGACCACACTTCCATTGCAAGCATGCCGCTGGACGATTCTAGAAGCGAACACATTAGGATTTTCGACGATTCTGGTGTAATCTGCTTCTTCAACGTTTTCGGTTTACCCCGCAGCCTAGTCTTCGACTTTTACAGAGCTGTGACTGGCATAGAATTAACTAAAGACGAGTGGGTTAACACGAAGGCTATGAAAACAATACAACTGCAGAGGACGATGCTGCTTTTGGGCGGACCGGACTTTAAATGGAACCCTGAAATCCACGATGATAATCCGCCACGATTCTATGAGCCCCTACCATCTGGTCCATATAAAGGCAAGACTGTTGAAAAATCTCGTGTTGAAGAGGAAAAGCGCAAATACTACAAGCTTGTGGGTTGGGACGAGAGGGGAATACCAAAATCCGAAATCCTCGAAAAACTTGGATTGGAGGATGTTGACAAAGCCCTAGAGAAGCTTCGTTAAACCAACATATTTTGGCGCTTCGGCAACGCAAAAACACTAGTCCCTCTCTAGTTTTCTGAAGTTGCGCTGTTAGCCACTTATGCGAATACATCTTGTGGGCGTCACTATTATTGAGACTTTTTCATCTTTTGCTTCAAAAGGAACGTTTTCCACCACTTGCAAGTCGTGGACTGTTGTGGCTGCTGGGATTTCGCCAAACCTTTTTCTTAGAATTTCTATTTCCACGTCGCCGTAACCGTGTCCTTTTCCAAGCCTATGCCCCTGCATGTCAACGGCTACTGAGCCTTCAACGATTAAGTCTGGTTTTGGAAAGTTTTGCACTTCTAATCCAAACTTAAAAGCGCCTTTAATGGTTGAGGCATAGCGTTCCTTTCCATGCGTTCTCGCGGGTTCTATTAGAAGGAAGCCTCTTTGGAGCCTTGGAGAGGCCATTATGAGGATTTTTCCATCTTTTAAGGCGTTTTCTCTGACTTTCCGCTGTGGAGAGTCTGGATTAACGAAAACCACTTTTGCCTCTTTCCATTCTTCAAGCTGGCGCAGTTTTTCAGCTGCAGCTTCTGCTCCCAAAAAGTTTGGAATTCTGCCCCTGCATGGTAATGGGAAAGTTGCCACTCCAGACTTTTCCATTTCCCGCCAGATTTTCTCTCTCAGCCGCTGTTTTTCCTTTGCCACACTGTCAGACATTTAAATGAAAATGGGAAATGTGAGGCTTTAACTTTTTAAATTATTCCGAGGTTTTTGCCGCCTTCTTTGAAGGCTTCAGCCGCCCTATCCAACTGTTCTGTTGTATGTTTTGTGCATACTTGGACGCGGATTCGCGCTTTGTCTCTCGCTACCATTGGATAGAATATTGGCAAGACGAATATGCCCTTCGTCCAGAGATAGTCTGCTAAGTCTCTGGCGGCTTTGCTTTTTCCGCACATGACTGGAATTATCGGCGTTTCAGTGTTGCCCGTATCAAAACCAGCGTCTTGCAAAGCTTCAAGCAAGTGGTTGCGGTTCTCCCAAACACGCCTCACATGTTGGGGTTCGGTTTCAAGCACATCTATTGCCGCTATGCATGCGGCTGCCACTCCAGGCGGAACTGCACCGCTTAGCAGCCAACTTCTAGTCTTGTTGTAGGCGAAGTTGCGAAGTTCCTCGCTTCCTGTTATGTGTCCGCCTATGACTCCGAAAGCCTTTGAAAAAGTTCCCATCTCCACATGCACCTCATCCCGTCTAAGCCCGTAGTGGCTTACAATTCCTCGTCCACCTTCACCTAGCACACCTTCGCCGTGGGCGTCATCCACGTAGACTCCGGCGCCGTGTTCCTTTGCGATTTTGGCTATTTCTCGGAGCGGCGCCGTGTCACCGTCCATGCTGAAAACTCCGTCTGTTATTATCCATATGTGGTTGTAGGGCGGGTCGTGTTTTTCTGCTTCTTCCATAACCCGCGCTAAATCCTCCACATCCTTATGTTTGTATATGGCTCTGTCAGCTCTGCTCAGCCTACAGCCATCAATTATTGAACCATGATTCAGCTCATCTGAAACGATGAGGTCTCCCTTGTCCACAAGTTGCGGTATAAGCCCCTCATTAACCATAAAACCCGTTTGAAAAGTCAGCGAAGCCGGAGCCCTCTTAAACCTTGCAAGGCGTCGGTCCAATTCTTCATGTAGTATCATGTTGCCGGAAATTGACCTGTCGCTTCCTGCTCCAGCACCGTATTTTCGCGTGGCTTCTATCATGGCGTTAACAACTTTTGGGTGCGTTGCAAGGTTTAGATAGTTGTTGGCGCAAAGCATCAAAACCTCCTTGCCATCGACAACGCATATGGGTTCGCTTGCAGACTCTAAAACTTTAAGCTCCCAGTTGAGGTTTTCCCGGACCAAACGCTCAAATTCTTCGGCTAAATAACGTGTAGGATGCCTCTCAACCATTTCCTCCACTCCCAATAAAGTCTAACTTCATAACTCTTTTAACGTTTCCTATAGAAATACAGAAAAGAAACCTTAAAAACCGCCTTCAGCAAACCTTCTCGTAAGCTTCTCAATCATGTCTCTGGTCATGGAAGCCAAATCGTATTTCGGGTTCCAACCCCAATCCTCACGGGCTGCACTGTCATCTATTGACATGGGCCAAGAATCCGCAATCTTCTGTCTAAAATCCGGCTTGTATTCGCAAATAAAATCTGGAATATACTTTTTGATTTCCGCCACCAATTCGGCTGGTGAAAAGCTTATTGCTGCCACGTTATAGCTTGTGCGGTATCGGATTCTAGCACTGTCTGCCTCCATCAGGGTTAGCGCCGCATTTACGCAGTCCGGCATGTACATCATCGGCAAAACCGTGTCAGCCCTCAGAAAACAGGTATACCTTTTACGCTTTATAGCCTCATAAAAAATTTCCACAGCATAGTCTGTTGTGCCACCGCCTGGTAGCGTTTCACTGCTTATTATTCCCGGATAACGGACACTCCGCACATCAACGCCGTAACGGAGAAAATAGTAGTTGCAGAGAAGCTCACCCGCAACCTTAGTCACGCCGTAAATAGTCCTCGGTATCAGAACAGTGTTTTGCGGTGTCTTAACGCGAGGGGCTTCTGGACCGAAAACCGCTATGGAGCTCGGCCAAAAAACCCTTGTTAGGCTTTTTTCTCTTGCAACTTCCAGGATGTTGTAGAGGGTTTCCATGTTGATTTTCCATGCATACTGCGGATTTTCTTCTCCGGCAACGGACAACACTGCAGCCAAATGGTAAATGGTGTCAACGTCGTATTCCTCTACAACTTTTTCAAGCTCCTCCTTTTTTGTGGCATCCAAATATATGAAGGGACCGGAGCTGAGAAGCTTTTCATCTGGTTTTCTTTTATGTCCAGCTGCCACCACGTTTTCCCTGCCATACTTGTTTCGCAACTCTAATGTTAATTCAGAGCCGATTTGGCCAGTGGCGCCTGTAACGAGAATTTTCTTCATATCTTTTCTGTACATGAAGTCAGCCTCATCTTGCAGAGTTCGTTTCAAATTTTGTGGTATATAAGTGCTTTTAAACGAAAAACTTGGCTTTATTGTTGTTTTAACGCTTTTTCAAGCAGTTTTGAAAGTTTATGAATCGGATTTTTGTGTTCGTCAACCCTTAAATTCAGTTTCACTTTGGCGGTGTCCACCGCGATTAGGGCTGCCGATTTTTCGCCTCGTTTGTCGCCGCCGCTTTCGCTTCCCTCCTTCAAAGCCTCTAAAAGCCTTGACGCTAAGTCTCCACGTGAACTCTCGAAACCATCAGCCATGCTTTCAAGAACTTTTCCACTTCTTAGAAGATTGCCAACAACAACATAGTCTTCGCCTACAATTTCTCCACGCCACTTCGGAGCTTCTGCTCCTGTGAAAACCGCTTTTCTTCCAGCAAAATCCATGATTGCCACTTGCCTCATCTCTCTTTGAGGGTCTTCTGCTAGAAGTTTTTCAAGGGCTTCTTCTGGTGAAAGACCCTTTGCTAACAGTGTTAAACCATCAATTCCATAAGCCACGTTAGTATAGGCTTGGGTTGCAATCACACCGATGCCTGGCATTGCATGGGGCACTCTGGAGCCTACAGCTGTTGAACCCGAAGCAACAGCAACTCCCATAAACTTACAGTCTTTCGAAATGGCTAAAATCGAGAAAGTCCCGTTTTTCCTCATTCCGAATTTTATTTTGCACTTGATGGTTTATAGCTTGTGTAACATAGTATCTTAGAGGATGAACATGCGGATGGGCTTTGTCGTTAATCCGATTGCTGGTATGGGTGGGAGAGTTGGGCTTAAAGGGACAGATGGCGTTCTAAGCGAAGCCATTGCAAGGGGCGCTACGCCAGTATCTCCGCAAAGAGCCGCTGACTTTCTTAAAGAGCTAAAAGGCGCCATGAAAGGAAATCCCATCGAAATTTTGTCTTGTCCGGGGGTTATGGGAGAAGAAGAAGCCAAAAGCGCAAGCGTGTCAGTTCAAGTTTTACCTATGAAAATCGGAAGCGAAACCACAGCGGAAGACACGAAGAGAGCTGTTAAGCTTTTGGCTGAGGCAAAAGTGGACTTAATAGTTTTCGTTGGAGGAGACGGCACAGCCAAAGACATTTTGGACGCTTTGAAGGAGAGGGGTGTTGAACTGCCAGTTTTGGGAATACCTTCCGGCGTGAAAATGTACAGCGGGGTTTTCGCCGTTAACCCTTCAGACGCCGTTGAAGTGGTTTTGGCTTTTGCCAGAAAAGAGGCTGAAATAAGGGAATGTGAAGTTATAGATGCTGACGAAGCTGCAATTAGAAGCGACACTTTCGCTGTGAAACTTTATGGTCTTATGAAGTGTCCCTTTCTCCAAATGCGGATTCAAGGCAGTAAACAAGTAAGCCCCGAAACGGTAGATGAGAAAGAGAATCAAATAGCCATAGCTAAATCCATAATTGAGGAAATGCAGCCTAACGCCACCTACATATTTGGACCCGGAACAACTGTGAAATGCATAGCAGAACTGCTCGGCGTTCCCAAAACAGTGCTAGGCGTAGACATCTACAAAAACGGCAAAATAATCCTCGATGTTAACGAGAAGAAAATTTTAGGAAACGTGAAAGACTGGCAGAACACTTGGATAATCTTGTCGCCTATAGGGCGTCAAGGAATACTTCTCGGCAGAGGAAACCAGCAGATAAGCCCGCAAATCATAAAACGTGTTGGAAAACAGCGATTTATTGTTGCGGCTACAAAAAGTAAGCTCCGCGACATTGAAGGCGGAGTTTTAAGGGTTGACACTGGAGACGCAGAGACGGATAACATGCTTAAAGGTTACGTTAAAGTGGTTACCGACTATAGGGAATGGCGTCTCATACCAGTTCAGTAGAGGCGTTAAGCCCCAAACTTCTTAACTTTTCCAAGAAAATTCATCAGAATAGGCATCAAATCTTTCCCTTTCAACCTTCCCAAACCACCTTTAGCGCATGTTCTCTCACCGAATTCTTCCACGTCGTCGCCGCGGACATAAGGTCCCATTATGGCTAACGGCACAGGGTCACCCTCATGATTTCCCGTCACACACGAAGTCGTGTGGTCAGCGGTTAAAGCCACATAGGTTTCGCTTAAATCCACCTTGTTAAGTATGTAGGCGAGCATTCGGTCAATTTTCTCTATAACCTCAACCTTTTGTTTGGCGTTTCCGTCGTGGCTGGCGACATCTGGAGCCTTTATATGCAAAAGAACAAAATCGCTGTTTTCTAATGCTTTTACAGCAGCCTTCGCCTTAGCCATATAATCCGTCTTCACAGTTCCAGTGGCGCCTTCAACATTCAACAAATGCATACCAGCCGCCTTGCACACTCCACGAATGAGCGAAGTGGCAGCCACGCACACAGCATCAACGCCATAAATTTCTCCAATAGGCTTAACCTTCGGAAGGGTGCCAGCCCCCCTCAACAGAATGATGTTCGCTGGAGGCTGCCCCCGTGCATCTCTCTCCTTGTTAACCGGATGCGTTTTCAAAATTTCATGAAATTTTTGCATGAGCTCGTTGAGGATTTCAGCCGTAAACTTGGCTTCAAGGCTTTCATCTAATGGTTTAATTTCGGAGACTTTTTCTCCCACAGTTCCGGGGTCTGAATCGCTTATCGCTGATGAAAGTTTTGAACCACGTAAAACAAGGACGGCGCGATGCTGAACAGTGTTTGTGAATAGGAATTTGACCGATGGGTCTGAAAGCTTAACGGCTTTTAGGCTTTCAGTAAGTTTAGCTGCGTCAGCGTCGGCTATTCTGCCTGCCCTTCTATCTAAAACCGTAAAGTTTTCGTCAACTGTTGCGAAATTGCACCTAAAACAGATGTCGCCTTCCAAAACCTTTATTCCCCATCCCAAGGCTTCAAAGGCACCTCTCCCAGAATAAACCTTGAAGGCATCATAGCCCAAAAGAGCAAGCGTAGCCGTATCACTGCCCGGGGGAACCCCAGGTGCAATAACATCCAATACCCCGCAGACGCCGACGCTTGCTAAGTGATTCATTGACGGTTTGCGGGCAACTTCCAAGGGGGTTTTCCAGCCCAGCTCCTTTAACGGTCTGTCAGCCATTCCGTCTCCAATTATGAGAAGGGCTTTCAAGTTGGGTCACATCTTCAATCATATTCTTAATCGCCTTATATGGTTAAAACGCTTGCCATTGTTTTCCAGCTGACGGAAGAAACTTTAAATAATATAGTTGCATTTTTAATTGCGAGTGGTTGAAAATGGGCGATTCAGTTCCACCTTGCTGAACTTTTCCAAAAAATGCCCACCTCTGAGACTAACTCTGCACTAAAATTATATTCCGCCAACAGCCAAAACAGGGAGTGGAAGTAAATGTCAGACTTGGGAATCACTGTTAAAAAATCTGAAGACTTTTCAGAATGGTACACGCAAGTAATTCTAAAGTCTGGAATAGCTGACTACGCTCCAATAAAAGGATGCATGATTTTCAGAGAACTCTCATACGCAGTATGGGAGAAAATCCAAGAAATCTTCAACGAAAAAATAAAGAAGACTGGACATAAAAACGTGTACTTCCCCCTCTTCATACCTGAAAGCTTCCTCAAAAAAGAGGCAGAACACTTTGCTGGCTTTGTCCCTGAAGTCGCATGGGTCACCATGGGCGGAGACACACTGTTGGAGGAAAAGCTTGCCATAAGACCAACTTCTGAAACAATAATTTATGCAACATACGCCAAGTGGATTAGAAGCTGGAGAGACCTCCCAATAAAACTGAACCAGTGGTGCAGCGTCGTAAGATGGGACACGAAGGGAACAAAACTTTTCCTTCGAACAAGGGAATTCCTATGGCAAGAGGGCCACACAGCCCACGCAACAAAAGAGGAAGCTGAAAAAGAAGTCATGGAAATTCTAAACGAATACCGCGATTTAATGGAGAACTATTTGGCTATCCCAGTGCTTGTTGGAAGAAAGTCGGAAAGCGAAAAATTTCCAGGGGCGCTTTACACCACAACACTGGAAGCAGTGATGCCAGACGGGAAAGCCCTCCAAATGGGGACTTCACATAATCTTGGACAAAACTTCTCCAAAGTTTTCGACATCAAATTCATAGGCGAAGACGAAAAGGAACACTATGTTTGGCAAACATCATGGGGTTTCTCCACCCGCATCATAGGCGCCTTAGTCATGGTGCACGGCGACGATAAGGGTCTTGTTCTGCCGCCGAAAATAGCTCCAATACAAACGGTTATAATTCCCATACCCTACAAAAACGCAGATACAAGCACAATACTTGCAAAAGCAAGGGAAATCCACGAAAAACTTCAGAAGGCTGGAATTCTAACAATTCTCGACGATAGGAAAGAGTACACGCCGGGATGGAAGTTCAACGACTGGGAGCTTAAAGGTGTGCCCATCAGAATTGAAATCGGTCCGAAGGACGTGAAACATGGACAAATAACCCTTGCAAGAAGGGACACTTATGAAAAAATCACTGTTAAGGAAGAGGAAGCAGTAGATGCCATTATGAGACTTCTAGATGATATACAGCGCAACCTATTCAGCAAAGCCAAAAAATTCCTAGAGGAGAAAATCACGGCGGTAAGGAGTTATGATGAATTTAAAGAAGTGTTGAAAACGAAAGGGGGCTTCATAAAGGCTTCATGGTGTGGTAGCGGAAAGTGCGAGGAGAAAATAAAGGAGGAGACTGGCGCAACGATTAGGCTGATTCCCTTTGAAAAAGAGGAAGTTTTCTCTAAATGTATTTACTGCGGCGGCGAAGCGAAGGAAGTGGCTTATTTCGCCAAATCCTACTAACGCAACATTCTACTCCCAAAGTTTAACATGTTTTTTAAGTTGATTAGCAACGTCCTTTAAACCCAGTTTTTCAAGCGTAGTCTTCGTTGGTATTCCCCTTTCATCCCACCCTCTTTTCTTATAATACATGTTCAGCATAACCTCATACTTTGCTTTGTCAAGCTTTGCGCCCTTTAACGCTCCTTTCGCCAGCGGTTGTTCAAACCACCTTGCTGGCGGATAATCCATTTCTTTGCTCCAGTTTTTGCCGTATTCTCGAACCCAAAAGGCGCGAATTAACGTGTACACCCTGTCGGCAATGCGGTTTAACTCGTCCCAACTTATTTCCAAACCCGTTGCGGCATGCAGAAACTTTGGATACCATTCCAGCTCGAAGCCAAGCTCAATCCATGGAAGCCTGCAAACGGTTGCACATTCGAAAAAGCCTCCGCGGATGCGTTGAAACTCGATGATTTTGTCAACCTTCTCCTCGCTGTACCGTTCTCTTCCAGTTTTAACTTCCCAAGATATCACCCAAGCGTCTTTGTGGTGGGCTCCTATTGGGCTTGTAGCATAAGCGAGAGCCATTGCCGGTGCGGCGTGGCAATCGTAAGCTGAAATCTCCAACCCTTTCACGTGCATAGCCCAACTGTTTGAGCCACTTCCAAACTTTTCCGCTGCAAAGCGAGTGCCTTCTGCAAGGATTTCGCCTAATCCTTTCCTATAGGCGATGTCTTTGATTAGGGCTTTTGCCGCCTTATAGCTTCCCCATGGAATTTTTTCGTTTATAAGCTTCTTTTCAGAGGCTTCCATTGCAAAGCCTATCACATTGCCCAGTGAAATAGTGTCTAAACCAAATTCGTCGGCAACTCTGTTAAGGGCTGCCACCTTTTTCAAGTCGCCGACTCCGATGTTTGAGCCTAACATGGCAACGTTTTCATAGTCAAGCTCAGACTCTTTTCTGTCAGCGTCCTTAACCACGTTTCCGCAAGTCATGTTGCAGTTGGGGCATCCTCTCTGTGAAGACTTTATTTTCTCCATAGAAAATCCACCTATAGCATCCGCGTCTTCGAAAACTCCCTCGCTAAAATTGTGCGTGGGTAAAACGCTGTTTTCTTGGCTCCATTCAATGGTCATCATTGTGCCTTGGCGCTTCCAGAAAGGGTAATTTGGCTTTGTCAGAATCTCCCTGTAGGCTTCAGCGCCCAACTCCTTCAAATCCTTCGGGTAAGCTGCGGGCAAATCGCCAGAGCCGATAATTGCCAATGCTTTCAAGTTTTTGGAGCCCATAACGGCTCCCATTCCAGGTCTTCCACCGCCTCTCCCCTTCTGGCAAACAATGTTTGCAAACTTCACAAGGTTTTCTCCGGCGGGTCCAATTTCCAGGATTCCAGCGGTGGGGCCGTAAATGCTTCTCAAGTTGTCTTCAGTTTCAAAAGTGTTTAAACCCCACAGTTCCTTAGCGTCAAGAAACTCTGTTATGCCGTCTTGAATAAGGAGAACAGTGGGAGCTTCAGCTTTCCCTTCAATGATTATTGCGTCATAACCAGCTTTACGCATTTGAACAGCGGCATGAGCTCCAATGTTGCCGTCGCCATAACCGCCAGTTAACGGACTTTTGGCTGCAACAACAAGTTTTCCACTGCTTGGCAAGGCAAATCCCGTTAAAGGACCAGCAGCAAACACAAGCCTATTTTCTGGAGACAAGGGGTCGACGCCAGGTTTAAGCTCATCCCATAAGATTTTAACTGCAAATCCTCTGCCACCGAGAAAACTCTTAGCCATTTCAGCATCATACTCTTTAACAGCGGCCTTCTGCTTGGTGAGGTTCACTCTCAAGAACTTGCCATTCCAACCATACATAACACATCATCTTTAACGACAAACTGCATATCATACTTTATGGCTAATAAAATTCACTGTTAAACAAATGTTAAATCTGAAGTTTCTCGGGTTCCACATGTCTCCCTTTTATGCTTAAGTCGCTGACTTTGAATTTTCTATCGCCATAAAGAAAAGCATAATCCTCACCGTTGTATAGCGCTGCGGCTATCCTCCCTATGGCGTCTGCCTTCATAATCCCGCTTCCACTAGCGCCGCCTACAACAATCAAGTCCTTCTCCTCAAAAACCACGGGATGACCGTCCATAGTGTTAATCTCATATAACCCTGCAAAAGAAGAATATGGGCGGCAGTCTTTAAACTGGGGAAAATACTTCACAAGAACCTGATATATTCCATACTGATAGAAGTTTTTCTCAGGCTGCGGGTCTTCCTCAAGTTTGAAGGCTCTTGGAAAATCGTCAGCGTAGCTAAGCCAGAAAACCTCCTCAGTGAGGAAAGGTCTCACTAAAACCCTTGGTTTCGGCAAAATCGTGAAGGGCATACACCCCACAGAATTGAAACCCTCAGTGAACAGCAACCGCCTAAGAAGGGGCTTTTTAGCTTCTAAGGCGAAAACCTGCCTTTTCTTAGGTTTTATGAAACATTCAACTCCCACGGTGTCCAAAAGCTGTGGAATCCAAGCTCCAGCCGCCAGAATAGTCTTTTTCGCCTTAATTATCCCGCAGTCAGTTTTTACGCCAGAAACCCTTGACTCTTGCCAAAAGAAGGGCTCTCCCATTATTCCAAGGGGCTTACAAGGCTCAACAATAAGGTCTTCAACCTTAACGCCGTAGCGGATTTCCCCGCCGAGTTTTAAGAATTCCCCTTCATAAAACTTGACGATGCAGTCGGCGTCTACAATTCCAGCCTTTGGGATAAAAATCCCCTTATAAATATCCTTTAAATTCATAAGCTCTGCCTCCTCGTCGCTGGCTAAATGCACAATCACACCTAACCGGCTGGCAAGTTCCTCAGCCTCATATTCCGTGTATTTAAGGCTGTTAGCTGCTAGATTCCTTAAAATTGGAGTCATCTCCTCATAATCGTCTATGCTTAGAAGCCAGAGATAACCCGCCATCAGCAACTTCAAATCTACTCCTAATTCCTTCTGCACATAACTGTAGAAATCAACAGAGGAGTCGGAAAGCAGATAGTTCACGCGGGAAGAGAATAAACAGCGAAAGGCGGACATGCTTTTTGCAGTGCTTCCCTGCCCAGCAGCATTAAACTTGTCCACAACCAAAACCCGCAAGGATGGATGTTTCTGCTTAATGTGATAAGCCGTTGACAAACCAATAACGCCAGCCCCAACTATAACAACGTCGTATTCGCTCACAATTTTCCCCTCAGTTTACAGAGTTTTAAAAGCACAGCCACCATTGTAATAAATTTTATCCCTTTAAAGGCGTCTTTTAAAGAGGAATATTTATCTATTCCAAAGAACTTATGAAAATAAACCGCTCTAAGCATTCAGAGGGATATTATGCGCATTAATGCAAATATCAAAGGCCTTTCAACTTTAGCCGTTATATTAATTGTGATAATATCTGCGATAATAGGTGGAATAATCTCTTACGCCTTCACAATAGCCTGCTACACAAAAATCCCCGAAGAAACAACCATTGCGATAACAGGCGTTTATTTGGACAAAGAGAATGTGCGGTCATTTTATGTTAGCGTTTTAAACCCATCATATTCCCCTACAAGCGCAACAGTCTCCAGAATTGCAGTAAGCTTGAAAGGAGAGGCGCAGCTCTACGATGTTGTAGAAACAAAACCATCTATTGGAAACGGGTTGGCTATTCCAAGCGGTACATCTTTAAACATAACATGCTTGAAAATTAGAAAAGATAACACCAACATAACTTTTGGAGAGTTTGTCAGCACCTTCGCTGGTAAAACTATTATAGTGCACGTGTTTTCTCCGGATTCCTCAGCCGCAAACATGGAGGCAACTCTCCCATTCGTCAAACTTGATATAAACACAGATTTCAACTCGAAAATTTCTTTTAAGAAATTTAACATAACGCTGACCAACGATCCCGATTCCGAGGTTAACCTAACGATCACCAATATTTTGGTTCCAGGCGTAGAAATCGATGAAATGGATCCAGATATAAGAACACAACCCATGGTAATTCCACGGAGTGAGTCTGTTTGTTTTAGGTTTAATGGAAGTTGGCATGGGGTTTTGGGATTCACGCTTTCCATCTCAACGGAGCAAGGGTATGTCTTCCGTAAAGAGGTTGAAACGAAAACTGTCCATGCAACAATTCAAAATGTGGTCTTCAATGAAGAACGCACCGACCACTTTAATGTAACAATTTTCAACTTTGCGGAATCTTCAAATTACATAAACGTTACGAGGATCGAGTGCACGTTGGAAAATGGAACAACGCTTACCCCGCTTGACTGTGGATCAGTTGGGGTGATGCCAAACTCGTCTAGAACTTTCAAGTTTAACTGGAACTGGCGAACATACAGAGGTCAAAACATAACTGTTGTAGCTTATTTCTTGCAAGATTTCCAAACAGACCCCTTTAAGACTAAGACTCCATCACCAATTATAGTTAAGGTTTTGAATGAGACAGAAACTTTTGACTTAAAGGACAAAGGACATTTCAACATTACCATATTAAACCATAAGTCTTCACTTGAAGCAGTTAACATAACAAAAATTATGGTGAAAAGAACGGGAGAGGTATTGCCAATTGCCAATGGAGTAATCGGCCACGGCGATAATAAGACGTTCACATGCGCCTATAATTGGGCTGATTTTCTGAATAGTTATGGCAGAAATTTGACGATGACAATCTACGCCGTCACTCAAACTTTGGGAGAGTATACTTTTGACTTTTCCTTTACCCTCCCAGTGGCGGAGCTAAACATAACGGCCATAAACTGCACTACAATGGGTGAAACTGAATACCTGAATTTAACCGTTAAGAACTTGGAGTATTCTCTATGGAATCTTACATTGACGAAGATTGTTATAACAATCCAAGATTCAGCAGAGCCGGTGGAGTATGTTCTTCCCAAAACCCATGTGACAGTGAGTGTTGGCAGCGAAACTTTTTTGCTTTGCCCATTTGATTGGCAAAGATATTTCGGCAAGAGCATATTTGTGACTGTGGTTACCGAGGAGCTTGTGGAGGCTTCAACCGCCTATACAATACCCGAAACTTCTCCATAAGCCTTTTATCCTTTTAGCAAAAGCCTTGTCTTGAAAGAGTGTGTGTTAGGTTTGGCTAATGTAAAGGTTACTGAAAGAGTTCGCACCATCGAATACGCCATCCGCGACGTCATTGTTTACACAAGGGCACTGGCGAAAACTGGCAGAAAAATATATTATCTGAACATTGGTGACCCGGTGGCTTTTGATTTTGACACGCCGGAGCACATCAAACAAGCTTTGTTTGAAGCAGTTAAAAGTGGAGCCAACGCTTATTCAGCTTCTGAAGGTTTGCTTGAGCTTAGACAAGCCATATGCGAAAAGGAAAAACGCTTAAACAATGTTGATATTTCCGCTGAAGATGTTATTGTTACTTCTGGAATTTCTGAGGGCATCCAGATGGTTATGGCAGCCCTTGTTGAAGCTGGTGGTGAAGTTCTTCTTCCAGGTCCAACTTATCCGCCTTACATTTCTTATACAAGGTTTTTCGGCGGAAAACCAGTTCCTTATAGAACTGTTGAGGAGGATGGTTGGCATCCAGACCTTGATGATTTGAGAAGTAAAATTTCGAAGGAGACCCGTGCAATTGTTGTTATCAACCCCAACAATCCATGCGGCGCCCTTTATGAAGAGGAAATATTAAGGCAGATTTTGGATATAGCAGCGGAATATGATGTTCCAGTTGTGTCAGACGAGATTTATGACCAGCTTGTTTTTGAGAAAAAATTTGTTAGCATGGCGAGCCTTGCAAAAGATGTTCCCGTGATAGGGTTAAACGGTTTCTCTAAAGCCTACTTAATGACCGGCTGGAGGCTTGGCTACATATACTTCCACAGTCCAAAGGGCGAGCTTAAGGAGTTAAAGGAATGCGTTGAGAAAGAGGCGAGAATAAGGCTTTGTGCAAACACGCCTGTTCAAAAGGCTGGTGTAGCTGCCTTAAAAGGACCGCAAGATCACATTCGCGAGATGATTTCAAAGCTTAGGGTTAGAAGGGACTACGCTTGGAAGAGGCTTAACGAGATTAAGGGAATAAGCTGCACAAAACCTGAAGCGGCATTCTATGTTTTCCCAAAGATTCATGGAGTTGGCTCAAAATGGAAAACAGACTTTGAATTTGTGTTGGATCTTTTAAAGGAGACTGGTGTGCTTTTTGTGCACGGCTCTGGCTTCTGTCCAGTTTACGGTGTCGGCCATGTCAGAGGGGTTTTTCTTCCGCCTGTTGAAGTTCTTGAGGAGGCGTTCAATCTGGTTGAAGGGTTTATGGAAAAGAAAGCGAGGTTTTAAAGTTAGCCTTTAAAGTTGTTGGGCGCGGTTATTGGTAAATTGGCATTCCATGTTTGGGGTCTTGAACAAGCTTTGAAAATTCTTCCATAAGCCTCCGTGTAATTGGGCCGGGTTTTCCACTGCCTATTTGCCTTTTATTTATTTCTCTAACTGGCACTATTTCCGCTGCTGTTCCTGTGAAGAATACCTCGTCTGCTGTGAAAAGCTCGTAGGGTGTTAGATTCTTCTCTATAACCTCGTATCCAAGCTGTTTTGCAAGTTCCGTTACCGCCGCAGCTGTTATCCCTGGCAGTGCTCCTGTATAGCTTGGCGGTGTGTATATCCGTCCATTTTTAACTATGAATACGTTTTCTGCTACGCCTTCGCATATGTAGCCGTTTTTGTCTAGGCATATGGCTTCGTCGACGCCGTTTATGTTTGCCTCTATTTTGGCTAATATGCTGTTTAAGTAGTTCAGCGATTTTATTTCATGGGTTGTTGCGTCCACCGGGTCTCTCTTAACCCAAGAAAGCATGGCTGTCACGCCTTTTTCCTTTGCCTCGCCCTTGTGAAGCGCTATTGTGTCTGTTATTACAATAATTGTTGGTTTTTGGCATTTTCTCGGGTCTAAACCAAGGTCTCCAACCCCTCTCGTCACTACCAAGCGTATGTAGGCGTCTTTCAACTGGTTTTTGCGAAGCGTTTCTAGGACGATTTTTATCATCTCCTCTTTTGTCACTGGGATTTGCAGCATTATGGCGTGGGCTGAACGGTAAAGCCTATCAATATGCTCTTTTAGTTTGAATACGACACCGTTGTAAGCGCGGATTCCTTCGAAAACCCCGTCGCCGTATAAAAGTCCATGGTCGTAGACAGATATTTTCGCCTGTGATTTTGGGTAGTATTCGCCGTCTATATAAACAAGTAACTCTTTATTCAAGACGGGTTCCCCTTTCCGGAGAACAGAATTTTGCCCCTTAAGGTTGATATGTGTTTTGGCAGTCTCCGTTAATTCTGCCCATTCCTAACCATAAAATTGAGGTCTTTTTGAAACATGCCGCGGCAAGGGAAGAGGCTTAAAGGGTTTGTCTTGCACTTGTTTCTTAACTTCGCTTATTAGTTCTTCAAGTTTCATTTTGCGTATTTTTTTAGCGTTTCTATCTCTGACTGGAATCACATCCGACTCTATTTCTTTTTGTCCGGCAACAATAATGTAGGGAATCCACTCCATCTCTGCTTCTCTAACACGTTTCTGCAGTGTTAACGGTCTGTCATCTATGTCTACACGTATTTGCTGCCTTTCCAGCGTGTCTGCCATTTTTTCGCAATGTTCTAAATATTTGTCTGACATGGGGATTATCCGCACCTCTGTTGGTGAAAGCCATACCGGAAGCGTAGGTGGTTCGCCCTCTTGTTGTTGTCTATAGGCTTTCTCTAAAAGTGCATAGATGCATCTTTCCACCGCGCCGCTTGGGGAACAGTGCAAAATAAGCGGATAGTGTCTTTCACCTTTCTCGTCAATATAGGTTATGCCGTATCTTTTAGCGTTTTCTACGTCTATTTGGTCTGTTGAAAGGGCAGCAGCCTTGTCTTGATTGTCTACGAAGTTGAAGTCCCATTTAAGCCTAAAATAGAAGAAGGGTTCCTTCCACATTTCAACCAATACTGGTTTTCCGAAGATTTTTGCTAGGCTGACGATAAAATCCTTGTTTTCTTCATAGAAGTCTTTTGTGAAGCGGATAGCCGTCTCATAATCCTCTTTCGATAATCCTATCCCTTCCAATACTTGAATGCACAGCTTAAACCTTATTACAAACTCTTTTTTGGCTTGTTCAAGGTCTGTGCAGAAGGCATGGCAGTCTGGCATCGTAAACGCTCGGAGGCGCCTTAAGCCTACAACTTCGCCGCTTTTTTCCCGTCTAAAACTGTAGCGGGTTAATTCGTAAACTTTTAGAGGCATATGTCTATACGAAAACTGCGTGTCGTGCACCATCAAAAACTGCCCGAAACACGCTGCAAATCGTAGGAAAAGCTCTTTATCCTCAGATTTTAGAAGGTACTGTCTAGCTGGGAAACGGTTTAAATAATCCGCCAAGCTTGGGTGGCTAAAATCGTACATGACTGGAGTTTCAACTTCCATGGCGCCATACTCTACAACTTTGGCGGTTACATACTGCTCAATGAGGGATTTTATGAACCTGCCTTTCGGATACCAGCGGATGTTTCCAGGGTCGCTTCCAGCCTCATAATCAGCTATTTCAAGCCTTTTCATCAAAGGCACGTGGGGCGGCATCTGCTGGCTTGCCCTAACCT
>FMJZ01008876.1_pt1 | contig 20957 bp, 35 predicted proteins | sample 1987881 | NCBI WGS metagenome assembly FMJZ01 (sample SAMEA4378227, study PRJEB15110) | soil metagenome | biome: soil; feature: Field; material: Soil | place: India | collected 2015-03-11 | depth 0 m
GTGGTGGATATGGTGGTGGATATGGTGGAAGACCACCTAAGAGAAGGCGCGATAGCTTTGATGACGATTACGAATATGAGCAGTATGGATACCAGCGCTCACCAAAGAAGGATAAAAAGACTGATAATACTGAAGAGCTAGCGGAAGCTGAACAAGAGAATATCTATCGCGGTGGGCGTAGAACTGATATGATAGATTAAGGAGTAAAATGGCACTTATATTTCCCAAACTCTTAGAAACTTAATGCTTGGGCGCGGAATTCTTGCTAACCTAGCTAGCCCATGCGCTATAACAATCTACAAAGGAACGCAACCAACATCAAGTTCTATCATTGCAGATTGGACTCTTTTTAACTCTAGTTCAGCAGACTACCTTGCACATTATGTTGAAGCTGTATGGTCTCAGCCATCAAATGGCATACTGCTAACTCTTAGTACTATTCCTGCAGCAGTAACACCTACTGTAAATGGAACCGCGGCATGGTGCAGTAGGAACGTCAGAAGTTAGTTTTCCTGTTTCTTTATCTAATTAAGCAGTTTTCTTTTTATAAGATCTTGTTAAAATAAAATCAATTATAGGAGGTAGTATGTCCATAGGAACCTACGTTGGGCTTGTTCCAATACCAACATCAGTTTTAGCTCTTTACGATTTCTGCAATGATTCAGGAATCGAAATAGATTGGAATCCTGATAATCACTCGCTGCACACCACAGTAATTTACTCAAGAAAATGGGTTCCCGCTGTTCAGAAAAGTGAGCTAACTGTTTACGAGAGCGAGGTAAGGTACCTTGATATCTTCAAAGGACAAGACGGTAAGAACGTTTTAGTTGCTGTTCTTCACGCACCGGCCGTATCTCTTAGGCACCAGCAGCTTCGCGCAATATATGACTTAACTCACGATTTTCCAGAGTTTGTTCCGCACATCAGCCTTTCGTATGATTTTCCAAAAAGCATTGACGATCTAGTGTATGTTGATCCTCCAAAGAAGATTCTTCTATGGAATGAGTACGTTGAAGACATTGATTTGACCGAATAAAAAGCATCATGAAAAAGTTTGAAGATACTCTGGGCGACCGGCTAAAAGCTGATGAGCAGGTAGAAGCGGGGCGCCGTTGCGATCCTTCACTTCCTCTCATGTGCCGCCTTGATGGTAAGGCATTTCATACCTTCACCCGCGGCCTTAAGCGCCCCTATGATAAGCGTCTAAGCGACCTAATGATTGACACCACCAAGTACCTTGTTGACAAGACCAACGCAAAGCTTGGCTACACGCAGTCGGATGAGATCACTCTGTGCTGGTGGAACGATCCTTCGAAACCTGAATCTGAGTACATGTACGATGGTAAGTTCCAGAAGCTTACCTCGGTGATCGCATCGATGGCAGGAGCGTTCTTCGCCCGCCACCTTCCAGAGCGCATTCCAGAAAAAGCTGAAGCTCTTCCCTGCTTTGACGCGCGGGTTTGGAATGTTCCATCGAGGCGTGACGTGTTTCTAAACTTTCTCTGGCGCCAGGATGACTGCATCAAGAACAGCATCTCCATGGCGGCGCAGGCTCACTTCTCGCACAAGGAGTTGCACGAGCAAAACAGCGAAGCAAAAAAGTTCGCGCTTGCTCAGATTGGTCACCCTTGGCAGGAGATGCCGCTGTTCTTCCGCATGGGAACGTTTCTTCAGCGCCAAACTGTCATGGTTGAGCTAACCGAAGAACAGCTCGCTAAGATTCCTGAGAAACACCGTCCTGCTGCAGGAACTAAGGTGCCACGAACCGTCATCGCTGATCTTGGTCTTGACTACCTGAAGAACACACCTGCGGAAGTTCTGAACGCCATCTTTGAGCCATAAATTTACTTAGCTCTGCTTCAGTGTAAAATTTAACTGTTTCAACTTTCTTTTAGGAGAAAATTAATGCGCATCGCTCACTGGTCTATTCTTGCTACCGCTGCTTTCCTTGCTGCTTGTGGTCAGAAGGTGGAAGTTCCGCCGGCTCACCTTGGTAAGATCATGACGAAGGATGGTTATCAAGAAGCCACTCCGACTTACATGCCAAAAGCAGATGTAAAGGCGCTTCCAAATCCAGGGTTTCAACCCTCACAGGCTGAGGTGCAGGATCGCCTTCGCCAGCCTGAGCTTTCTACTGAGGAGCGGGCGAAGCGCTTTGATGAGAAGTTTGACGCGGTGAAGCAAGCCACTGAAGGAAAGTAATGTCACTGTTAGAGTACGCTGGAGGCGAACCCATCCTCTCATTTGAGGGCGAGTTCGCCTTCCTTTCTAACTTCTACCCATCGGTAGTTCCTTACGAGGGATTCGTGTTCAAGACCGTTGAGCACGCGTACCAGGCCGCGAAGAACCCGACGATAGACAATCTTCGAAAATTCGCCATAGAGCTTGAGACCCCAGGCCAAGCGAAGCGATCTGGTCGGCTTGGTAACGTTCGCGCGGACTGGGAACAGGTAAAGGTTGGCATCATGCATCAGCTTTTGCAAGAGAAGTTCAAGATTCCTGAGCTGCGCGAAAAACTACTGGCAACTGGTGACCGCTTGCTGGAAGAAGGGAACTGGTGGGGCGATAAGTTCTGGGGAGTTTCTCCCGTGGGGTCCGGAAATGGTAAGAACGCGCTCGGAAAGCTGCTCATGCAGATCAGAGCAGAACTAAGGTAATTGTAACAATCTTACCTGCTGTTACAACTTGGCTGTGTACATCCTGCCCGGCAGGTGTATAATAGCCTCATGAACATCAAATTCAATCCTTCTGATTGGGTCGGTCTCTCGGACCAGCAGCTCGAGGTCATCAAGTGGGTTCTTGAGGGAAGGGGTTCCCTCGAGCTCCGCGCTCGAGCGGGTTGCGGCAAGACCTTCACCCTCATGAAGGTTGTCAAGGCGATCGTTGCCAACAAGATGGGCGATGTTGCTCTCATGGCGTACAACAAGAAGATCGCTGACGAGATCAAGGTCAAGCTTGAGCAAGCTGGGTACGACTGGCGCGTCGCTCAAGCCGGGACGGTTCACTCGTTTGGCTTCGGTGCCTGGCGCAAGGTTGCTCCTCACGTCCAAATCGACGACAAGAAGGTTCGCAACATCGTCCGTGATGAGCAAGTTCGCTACCCGGACGCCTACATTCTCCAGTCCGCTGGTGATGCTATTGTGAAGATGGTCTCGCTCGCCAAGCAGCGCGCCTTTGGTCACCTTGTGGATGTTGGTGACACTGCAGCGTGGATGGACATCTACGATCACTTTGGCATCGAGAACGATCTGACCGAGGATGTGGACACGGTTGCGCTGGTCTCGGCCTGCAAGCAAATCTACCGCATCTCGCTCAACATGTGCCGCGAGGTCATTGACTTCGACGACATGATCCTGGCTCCGCTCGTGTTCAAGGCGCGCTTCTGGCCGAAGGATTGGATTCTGGTCGATGAGTCGCAGGACACCAACCCCGCCCGTCGCGCCCTGGCTCTCGCGATGCTGAAGCCGCGCACGGGTCGGATGATCTTCGTTGGTGACCCGGCCCAGGCGATCTACGGTTTCACGGGCGCTGACAGCGACTCGATGAACCAGCTCGCCAAGGCCACGAACGCGAAGATGCTTCCGCTCACCGTCACCCGTCGCTGCCCCAAGGCGGTTGTTGCCCAAGCTCAGCGCTTGGTTCCCGACTTCACCGCCCACGATGAAGCTCCGGAAGGTGTAGTTCGGACTGTCGAGTACAAGGACCTTGAAGCTGAAAAGCTTGGTAAGGACGACGCGATCCTTTGCCGCAACACGGCTCCGCTAGTCCAAACTGCCTACTCGCTCATCGCGAAGGGCATCGCCTGCCGCGTCGAAGGTCGTGAGATTGGTAACGGTCTGATCAAGCTTGCTCGTCGTTGGAAGCTGAAGACGCTGGACAAGCTGCTCGCGAAGCTTGAGGACTATCAAGCTCGTCAAACCGCCAAGTTCATGAGCCGCGACCAAGAAGACCGTGTGCAAGGTCTGGTCGATCAAGTCGATTGCCTGCGCATCGTCATCAGCCGCTGCCAAGCCAAGAACAAGCACGCCATTGACGATCTGGTCGCTGACATCGAGAGCATGTTTGGCAACACGCCTGAAGGTGAGCAGCCCAAGGTTCTGACGCTGAGCACCGGGCACAAATCAAAGGGACGGGAATTTACTCGTGTGTTTCTGCTTGACATGCAAAAGTATTGCCCGTCTCCTTATGCTAAGAAAGATTGGCAACTTGAACAAGAATCTAATCTTGAGTATGTGATGCTTACTCGGGCAATGTCTGAACTGATCTTTGTTTCGACGACCGCGTAGTTCGACCTTTTTGATAATATCCGGGATAAAGATGCAACTCATCGCGTTTTACCCAAATGAAGGATAATCCATCGTTGGTGATGCGCGTTTTCCCAAACATGGGGTTGTTTGCACCAATTTTGACAGCGCTCTTTTTGGCGCGGGTTTCATTAGACGGATTGCGTTGAGCGTGAGAGATTGCTTCACGGTGTTCTTTCGACAGTTTAGCGCCTGGTTTTCCCATCTTTGCTACCGAACATCTCTGCTTGGTTGTTTTGGTATTCATCACTTCTTTCATCTTTTTGGAGTGCTGCTGCTTTTGTTCGTCTGTCCACTTTCTACCTGGGCGCCCTTTGAGAGAACTTGGACATCCACGCCGAGCGAGTTTGAACAACTCTTTCGCTTTAGCGTAATGCCGCGATGAACACTTTCCAAGACCAGATGAGAAGCGCATTAGAGCGTAAATCGTCGCCCGTCGCGTTTCGCCAGTTGTCATCTTCGTGAGCAACAGATGACAGATGTAATGTTCGCGCAGCGTCAGATAAACGCCGTTCCAGGGGTGCTCTTTGAGAGACTTGAACTGCGGGAATAAGTATTTTCCTTTAGGCAAGATGTGATGGCGCTCGAGAACAACATTTTTGGGGCATTTACGTTGTTGGGCGCTTTCAATAATAGCCCAGTACCAGTTAGCATATTTGTTTTCAAGAAAAACTGATTTTGATAAGCGTTTAGCATCCAAGATTACTTCTCCTTCAACCTGTGATATGATCTATTTATAGATCAACTCTTAGTCTTGTGTACTAATGTTTACCAAACAAGGAGAGTTCCAAATGGACCAGTATATTCTTGACCTCTGCTTTCACAAGATCCAAACAGAGCATGGGCCCGTCTGGTGGCGGTCTTGCGTTCTTCGCGATGACATGCAGCACGGTGAACAAGGCTACATGGTGATCTACGAGAACGGCAACCACCTCCATACCTACCACTACCCGCCCAACTTTCTTAATCTTCGCTAGGTAGTTACATGATTACGCAAGCCAAAAAACAGACCCTTTCACTAGGTCTTATCCTTATTGGTATTGGTGGGCTTTCAATGTACTTCCTTGGCCCAATTGGATTTGCCGGTGTTGTTGCAGGATTTTGCATCCAGACTATTTTTTCTCGCTAATCAAAATGTTTACGTCTCTGCTCAAGGAGGAAAAGGATCCTCCGCACCTCGTAAATTTCGGCGATTCGCTAAAGCAAATGGGTACTCGCCGACGCGCCAAGTACCGAATCTTTCTCTTCATCAAGCAGAAAATGTGCTGTCATTGGTGCAATGGTATCATGACCACGCGGTTGATCAAAGGTCAGCAGCCAAAGAACCTCGCAACCTTTGAACACCTCGTTGATGATTGGGCGCATCCTGATGGAAAGGACAACTCGCTAGACAAGATTGTTCTTGCTTGCTACGCCTGCAACAACAAGCGCAACACTGAGCGTCAGAAGAAGGCCCGTAGCTTTTATCGAGAAAAGTTTGCTAACATTGAAGAATACAAGAAGTTTGTTCGTCATCAGCCAGCAACTAAGCTTGTTCGCACTTTTGGGCCTGCAGCTGATTTAACTTAGTTTTCAAAAAACTGCTACATAATATAATAGATCACTTCAAGGAGGAACGCATGAAAAATGATCCATATAGCTCGCAGCCTGATGAAATTCTTGCCGAGCTTGCTGATGCTGTATCCCCTGTTGCCGATAAGATGCAAGGTGATGACAGTTACGCGCTCTTCACTATTGGAGTGAAGTACATTCAGGATGAAGAGCATGGTGAGGGGGTGCAGACGTACTTGAACGCAAATGGCTTTTTTGAGATCATTGAAGAGGGTCTTTACCAGGAGCTGTTGGACCAAGTTCGGAATGGTAACATGGAGTTGTTCGTATCATTCAGAAACGTCATTAGAGACCTAGAGGATGAGCTCGAAATGTCACCAGACGATGAGGTAGAACTAGATGACCCTTCCCAGAATTACCACTAATCCTAACCGGATTGATCTTGATGAGGCCTACATGCAGATGGCCGAGGTTTGGGCCAAGCGCTCAAAAGCGAACCGGAAGCAAGTTGGTGCTTTGATCGTAAAGGACCGTCAGATCATCTCAGATGGCTACAATGGGATGCCTGCTGGGGATGACGATGACACGTGCGAGTATTGGCACCGTGAGTACGGTGATCGACCTGGTGATTACACTGACGTAATGCGCACTAAGCCCGAAGTTCTTCATGCTGAATCAAACGCGCTAGCTAAGATCGCGGAGAATGGTGGAGTTGGTGCTCAGGGCGGAACTCTTTATGTGACAATGTCCCCATGCTTTGAGTGCGCTAAGCTTATCAAACAAGCAAAGATCAAGCGAGTTGTCTTTCGAGAGCAGTACCGTGAGACCGATGGTATTAACTTTCTAAAGAAGCGCGGTGTTGAAGTTATTAAGCTGGAGGATAAATGAGAATCCACGTTATGGTGGGCGGCGGCGCAGTTGACTTAGATGAGGTTGTTGTTGTTACTTCAATCATTCCTTAGTATGATTCAGAAGGTGATACTCTATACACGTTTGAGATCATTTTCAAGAACCGCGAAACAACGTTGAAAGTAGCATGTCGCGATGAGGAGTTCGCGAATGATGAGCACGATGAAATAGTAACTGAATGGAGAAACGAATGGAGTCGCAAAAATGAAAGTGAAAGCATCCTTTGTTGAAACTAGGGAAGTCGAAATTACACCTTCCACTGCCTTTCAAGCCCTTCGCCAGCACGTCTTAGACAAAGCTGGTCTACACGAAGATTATTACATTGATGAAAAGGGTAGAATTGTCAAGGATGATGAGCATTGGACGTCTCATTCATGGATTGAAACAGCAGTTGTTGATGCTAATCCACCAACTGAAAAGCTAGAGCTTTTGCGAGCTTTTAAAACTATTGGCAAAGAGCTTGATCGTCAAAACAATTATTGGCGAGCGAGCCCACTAAAGCAAGATTAAGTAAAGGAATAGATAGATGCCACACTTTGTGAATGATGATACCGCCCGCCTCGAGCGTCGAGTTGTTTCCAATCCCATTAAGCGAGAAATTTTTGATCCTAATAATCAAGAACATCGCCAGTCACTGCTAACGTTTCTAACAACTGGTAACTGGGGCTCAGTTCATTTTTACGCTGAACATCCTTACACGACAGTACCTGAGACGGTTATGCGTAAGCTGTGCCTCACATCACTAAATCAATGAAGACTGAGCTAAAGAGTAGAGTTCTTTGGTTTGATGGGACTAACGAGGTAGATGCCGAGTTAGTCCCACAGCTTATTGCGCTAGGCGTTCCAATCAGTAAGATTGTTGTTCCACAGCAAAATGAAGATGTTGCGCTGTTTAACTCGCTGAGCGATGAGGTTATCGCTTTAGAAAAGAAGAAAAATGATGTCTTGGATCTAACGTGGAACGTTCCATCTAAGTTCATTGAGCTAAATTTGAACGAGTACGTTGAAGAACAGCTGATTGAGTTTCTTTACGTTTGTGAAATTTCACAAGAAAAAAGAGAAGAGTACAGAAAAAGAACCAGCGCTGAGCTTCAAGAAATTCAGGTTAGGGGATTAGAAAACCTGTTCAAGACCCTGGTCTACGTAATAGCGCGCTTTAATGAAACAGGCACGATTTGGGGGGTTGGTAGAGGGTCGTCCTGCGCGTCTTTAGTTCTGTACCTGATAGGTCTGCATAAGGTAGATCCAATTAAGTTTGGAATACCAATGAGTGAGTTCTTCCACGATTAGCGCCGGGGTTGTTATAAATAATTCTGCGTAAAGCAGAACTCTATATTTATATCATATCCCACTTTTGGAGAACTACCCAATGTCAAGAAAAGCCAGAAGCGCGAGGGGTGAACTAGTTGACTTTGATGTTTTAGCCATCAAACAACAGCTTGCTTCTACTCCGGTTCCAGTTGGCGTTAACGAGCGCCGCAAGTTTATTGATGAAAAAGATGGTATTAAGATAAAGGAAGTTCCACTTCCTAGCGCCTTGTCCATTGCTGCTGAAGCTGCAGAGGCCTCGGCTCGTGCAGTTGCAGAACCATCAAAGAAGAAGGCTTCAAAGCCAGCTGAAAAAGTAGACGAATAAGCATACTATATAGGAGATATCATGGCGCTACGACCGCTTGGAAATGCATTTTTGTTCGCGTTTTTTAATGAGACGACCCAAGGACGCTTCATTGAAAGAACTAAAGGAAAGATTATTCTCACCAATCAAGACCTTGATGTTCAAGGAAAGTACGCAAGATGGGCAAAGGTGCTAGCAGTTGGACCAGACATTGTTGATTTTAAGAATGGCGATATCGTTCTTATTGAAGCTGGTATGTGGACGATTGGTTTCAAGCATGATGGAGTCCAAGTCTGGAAATCAGTTGATTCAAAGGTCATAGCAATTGGTGAGGATGAATCTGTTACCTATGCTTATTAATTATGGCCTTTATAATACTTGTACTCTTTACAGCGCTCTTCATTGAGGGAATAGGAACCTACATTTCAATCTTGGGACTTTCAGCTCTCTTCGCTGGAAGTCCCATCGTTATCACCATGGCCGTCGCGCTTGACGTTGGCAAGGTGGTAACAGTTTCCTTTGTTTATAAGAACTGGGAGAAGATAAGCTGGGTCATGAAAACATACATGACTATAGCGACTATAGTTCTTATGATCATTACTTCAGCAGGTGTTTTTGGATATCTATCTGGAGAGTTTCAAAAGGCGATCGCTGGAAACAATCAGCAGAACGTTCTTATCACCGCTCTGCAAGATGAGCAGGCGCGTCTTCAAAAGCGAAAAGAACAAATAGACAATCAAATAGCTGAGATACCTGCGAACTATACTGCTGCGCAGCGAAATCGCATGATGAATCAATTTAGAACTGAGCAGCGTCAAGTCACAACTCGCCTCTCAGAGATTGATAAGCAGTTGCCTGAGCTTAAGGTGCAAAACATTGGTCAATCAGTAAAGATAGGACCAATTCTTTATGTTGCCGAAGCGTTCAACACAACGCCCGAACAGGCTGTAAAGTGGGTTATTCTTATCATCATCTTTGTCTTTGACCCATTAGCGGTGGCGCTTCTTATCGCTGCTAACTTTTTGATTATGCACAGAAGAAAGGGTGAACCCGCTCTTCCTCCAGCGCTTCAATCATTCTCAAATCATGAAGAAGAGACTGAGGCAACTACAGAAATAACTGTTAAAAAATCAGAGCCAATAGTTGAAGAAGTTTCTGTTGTTGAGCAGCAAGTTGCTGTTCAGCCAGTTGTTGCTGTTGAGGAAGTAACAGTGACAGAGATAAAAGCAGAAGATGTAAAAGCAGAAGATGTAAAGGTTGAACAGCCCCAAGTAAAGAAAAGGAAGCCACGCGTCAAAAAAGAAAAGGTTTTTCAGCCAGCGCGTGAAGAAGAAAAGTTAGAAATACAGCCTGTTGTTGTAGAAGCTGTTTCTCCAGTTGTTATCAAAGACGCTGAACCTGTTGAAGAGAAAAAACCTGAACCTATAGTGCTGCAAAAATCAAAGCTAGAAGACATCAACGCGGAAAGAGCTGATGTTGTTAGTGATCTTGACCATAAGAATTTTAATCGTCAGATTGCGGCGAAGTATTCAAGGGACACTGACAGGTAAGTGTTTTTATTCTCGTGGCGATGTGTTATAATGCATATAGTACACAAGCTTTATGCATCTTAACACACTAATCCTGCGCAATGAAAACATCTATCTGGGTTGAAAAATATCGTCCTAAGACCATCAAGAGCGTAATCTTCCAAGATTCTCGACAACAAAAACAGTTTGAAACTTTTGTAGAGGATGGTGACATCCCCAATTTGTTTCTTGCTGGAATCCAGGGAACAGGAAAAACTACTATCTCAAGGGCGCTGATCAATGATCTAGGAATCAATTCAGCTGATGTTCTGAAGATCAACTGCTCTGATGAAAAGATTGACGCTCTTCGCAGCAAGGTTATTAACTTTGCGATGAGTCTTCCACTTGGAAAGTTTAAGGTTGTTCGCTTGGAGGAAATTGATTATCTGTCACTTGATGGTCAAGCCCTTCTTCGCAGCTTAATTGAAGAAGCAGCTGGTTCATGCCGCTTCATTGCTACTTGCAACTACTCCAACAAGGTCATTCCACCGCTTAAGTCTCGCTTTCAGGAGTTTTACTTCAAGGCTCCAGACAAGGAAAAAGTAGCGCTGTTTATCGCTGAAATCCTTGAGAAGGAGAACATTGATTTCTCCGCTGAGAACCTTCTTACATACGTTGATGTTGCATATCCTGATATTCGAAAGACTATTCAACTAGTTCAAGCCAACAGCCAAGGTGGAAAGCTTCTTGACGCAGCCCAAGTTTCAAGCGATTCAGCTGACTGGAAGTTTGGTCTTCTAGATGCTATCTCAAAAGGCGACTTTAAAGCCGCACGAAAGCTAGTATGTGAATCCGCAACCAAGGAAGAGCATGAAGACGTTTATCGGTTTCTCTACAGCAACATTGATAAACTGAAGGTGAAGGATAAGGAAGCAGCGATCATCACCATCGCTGAGTTCCTTTACAAACACAGCATTGTGTCAGACACAGAGATCAACTTGGCGGCCTGCATGATAACGTTGTCAAAGTTTTGATTTGCAGAAATCGAAATGAAATCTAAGCATAACCGGCTTACCGCCTATTTTACCACAGTGCGGACATGTTACTTTTGGTTTTGGTGAAAGTTGTTTCTCGGTTAGCTGGTAAGAAATAGATCTTCCTTTTGTTGCGGCACTTAGTTTTGCCTTATGCTCTTCTGATAATTTTTTACCCAGTTGCGCTTTTCTGGTATTCTCACAGTGTTCTACTGATCGTTTTTTACCAGTATGGGCTAAACTGATTTTCTGTTTTGTTTCTTCTGAATGTCTTTTGCCGGTTCTATCTGTTGAAATTGCTTTGCGATGTTGTTCTCTGGCAAATTCATAGGTTCTAGATGATACTATTTTTCCACGTGATCGCATCATTCCTAAAGCATACTGAAGCGGCTTCAGAAACTTGATGTCACAAAACTTTACCAAGAGCGCGTGACATATAAAATGCTCTCTAGGTGTAAGAAACACAAGGTTGTCTGGTTCATTTGACCCACCTGCACATTTTGGGATAATGTGGTGCTTTTCATAGCCAGAAAGTTTACATCTCTTTGACAGTCTCGCGTTTTTGCGGGGCTGGGCTTGGTGTATAATAGAATAATAAATGTTCTCGTAATTCATAATTCATCTAATCTTGCCACATTATTTATACAAACTATGAGCATCCCTGGAGTATTCATCACGGGTGAAAGCAATCTTCAATCGACGCTTTCCTGCATGGACAAGATCACTCAAGAGTGGACCATGAGAGCTGCTCGTGGAGAATGTTCATGGATCTGTGCAGATTGTTGCATGACATTCCCAGATGGTATGCCAGATGAGTGCGCGCATGGAATTCAAGGATGCACTAAAATCATTATTCGAGACAAGAAAGAAGCAAATGAAGTCACTTTATGAAATGACTCCTGAAGAGCGTCAAGCGTACATTGATGCTAACTCTCCAACCGTAAGCTCACTTCACTCAGGTCAAACGTACTTTGATTGGAGCTGGAAGGGTTGTGGCTTCGGTCAGCTTGAGGTCTTGCTTACGAAGGATGGTGACCTTATCGCTCACAATGAATGCATGAGTCGTGAGCGGGTTAGAAAGATTCTTCACGCATGGGCAGACTTTATCGCTGATCGTGTTGTTCTTTCAGATAATCCAGAGGATGCTCCTCCTGTTGATATTCACGCTGAGCGTGAGCAAGCTAGAAAGTATGCCGAAGAGTTTGAAATTAAGAGAGCAAGGATCAAGAGATGAGCGCTGAAGTAGCTGCCTGGCTCGGGCAATCTTTACTGTTAGTGTGCTCTCTTCCTCAGGCGATCATGAGCTATAGGAATGGGCACTCTATTGGTCTATCGCGCCTTATGCTTTGGTGCTGGTTCTTTGGCATGGTTTTTTCTGTTATCTACTTCATCGCCACCCTTCAGCTACCAGCAATCATCAACTACGCGTTTAACCTTTTTGTAGCAAGTGTTATAATCTGGTACAGCTACTTTCCAAGAAATCATGAGCGACGATCTAATTTATCGACTTAAAAAGCGAGCAGAGATTCGCAGGCAAATTCCTACTCGCAAGAGTGTTCAAGAAGGAAAGCCTGATCGTATTGCTGATCTTCTTGAGGAAGCGGTTGCTGAACTTGAAAAGCTGAAAAATGTATCCATTTTCTCTCATCTGGATAAGCTTGATGAAATCGTACAAGCCTACCATGGTAGAGATAGCACTTTCAATTTTCACTATTCAAAGTATGAGCTTGTTCAATGGGACCCATACTTTAAGCGTGAAATGACCAAAGAGCAGTGGGAATCTCTAGATATAGAAGATTGGATTGTTAGAATTGTTTGGACCGATAATAGCAACTCAACCGACGTGTATTGCGTTCCCTTAAAAGAAATACTTGCCTGGAATGAAGAAAGAAAGAACATTCAAGCTTGATATCTTTGAGCTTCTCGCTCAACTAGATAAGGGCAACTACTCGTACTGGGATAAGCTTACAGAAGAACAGCGCAAGGCATTCGCGCCACTCGTGGTTGAGCGCTGGATGTCTGGTACTTCAGATAAGCGTCAGGTTATTCTTTTGAATGAGTTTGTTAATCCCTTTGTTTTTGCGCTTGGCAAGCACCCACAGCTTCTTATGCAGCTGCTTATAGTAGCATCTTCAAAAACACCGAAGCGCTATTACTGGTTGGGAGTAAAGTCTAAGCAGAAAAGAGCTGAATCATATAGGGTTGTTCAAGAATACTTTGAGCTTTCAAGCAAAGAGGTTAAGTCATACGCTCTTCCACCAGATGAAGAACTGCTGAAGATGGCTGAAGACCTTGGGTGGCAGAAGGAAGAGATTAGTAAGCTGCAAAAGGAAATCTCAAAATGAGACAATACACTCCTAATCGCTGGGTCTTAGTGAAGATAAACAACAGGGGTGATGCGCACTATCGTTTTCTTGCTGGATGGTACGGAGGCTTTACGTCAGGAGATTCATGGAAGCTATCATCAGGTCTTGTTGAGGACAAGCTAACCATCGACAAGCAAGGTTGCTTTGTTTCACCTCAGTCAAGTGGTAGCTGCTACGTTGTTCATCCTGGCGCCTATGGAATGTCTATGCTTATGTCAAGCATCGCAAATTCATTTCTAAAAGAAGCAGAAGAAAGCGGTGGGGCGCTCACATTTGAAATACTTGAGCAAGAAAGAGCTCTGGAGATTCTAAATGACTTCATCAAAAATTAAGCGTTCAAACAGAACCTCTCGCAAGAGGAGATATATTCGCGTTAAAAATCTAATGCGCGAATATCCAGAGTGCGCGTACAATGGTGACTTTTACTGCGACCATGTCTATGATAATGATAATCCATGGCGCTGGGTTGACTTTAGGTTCTTTCACTCAACGCAGAAGCGCTACTACGCGGTAGCGATGACTACTCTTGAGTTTGATGAGTATGAAAAGGATGTTGAAACGTGTCACACTATTGTTGACATTGAACTCGGACAACAGCGCTTTGGACATAGGGTGAAAGTCTTTCACCCAGATTACGGTGACTGCTACACGTTTGAGCTATCTGAAGATGATCGCCAATTTAATGATATCTACAATACGAGGCTTGACGAAGTACGTGCTAGTGTAACTAGTGTTGCTAGAATCGTTAGGCCTAAGATAGAGCTTAAGGATTATGGCGATGGTGTTCTAGGGGTTCTGGCAAGTGTAAATAAAAAATTCATAGATGAGAATGTTATCAGAGAGTTCATCCAGTTTTTTAGATCACATGGTGAACCAACAACTCCAGGATGGAAGTGGGAAGGTGAAGAAGTCGAAATCATTCCAGCCAGAATCAATGACAGAGCTTAAGCTGTTAAATCTAGAGCAAATCGCTGCGCGCAGAGTTCCACTTGAAGAGGCGAATGTAAAAGCATCGAGAAGTAGCAACTGGGTCTGTCACTATTGTTCTAAAAAGTTTTCAAGCGAGGTTGTATTCTTAAAGCACGCGTGTGAAGCTAAGCGCCGTGCTTTAGAAATGAAGTCGCCTCTTGGTCAGGCGGCGTATTCCTACTTCAAGCTTTGGTTTAAGCTCAGGCGTTTTGGCGAACAATCTATTTCTGCGTTTACTGAATCGCGCTTCTATAGAACGTTCATAAACTTCGCGCAGATGGTTATTGACGCCAACATCTCAAAACCAGAGAAGTACGTGGAGCTTATGGTTGAAGAAAACATTCAACCACCTCTTTGGTGCAAGGATGCTGCTTACGCTATATACCTTGACTGGTATGATAGAACCTATGATCCGCTTCAACAGGTTTCAGATTCAATTGATTACCTAATCACTCTTACTGAGAAAGAAAAGGTTCCTCTTGAAAGCATCTTTGAGCACCTAGGTTCACAGAAAGTTCTAGCGCTTATGCGTCAGCGGCGTCTCTCTCCCTGGTTCCTTTACAAATCTAGTAAGTTTATCGCTCTTCTTAGAAAGCTTGATAAGCAAGAGCTTAACGCTTTTGGTCTAGTTGCCAACATTTCTCTTTGGGCTGAACGGTTCAAGAAGAATAAAAAGCTAACTGATGAGATAGTTGAGATAGTAAAGGGAGTAGGATTATAATGGACGTCGATATTGACCTTCAAACATCCTTCAAACCAAAGAAGATTTTTCCTTGGACTAGGGCAAGCATAGTAAAGAATGAGGACCTCACACCACACCCGTGTGGTGTGTATCCACAGAACATCCCAATTGATCCAATCACTGAGCTTGCTGCTATCCCGTACGACAAGGCTGAAGAGCTTGGATACTACAAGATAGATTTTCTTCATCTCAACGTTTATGACCATTTCAACTCTCGCAGTGAGATTGAGCAGCTGCTGGAAATTGAACCTCCATGGGCGCTCATGCTAGTTCCTGATAACCAAAGAAAGCTGTTCCAGCTTTCAAAGCACGGTGATGTCATTGATGCTGTAAAACCAAAAAGCATTGAAGAGTTAGCAGACGTTCTCGCTCTTATTCGTCCAGGAAAGAAGAACCTAGTAAAGCTCTACCTTGCGCAGCGAGAAGCGTGCAGAAGAATTCTTTACGCCAAGGATGAGACAGGCTATAGTTTCAAGAAGTCGCACGCTATCGCGTACGCCATGGTTATAGTTCTTCAACTTCATCTTATCTCAGCGGGTGTTATCTAAACATGTAACAAAGCTGTTACACTTTAGCTGTTTACATCAACCTGAATTGATGTATAATGCATCATTCGGAGACAATGATGAAAGTTTTTTTAGTTGGTGGCTGCGTCCGCGATGAGCTTCTGGGGCTCCCAGTTCAAGATAGGGACTGGGTGGTCGTGGATGGTTCGCGCGATGACATGCTCAAGCGCGGTTTTGAGCAAGTGGGTGCTGACTTTCCGGTCTTTCTTCATCCAAGAACCAAGGAAGAATACGCGCTGGCCCGAACAGAGCGCAAGGTTGGCGCAGGATACCTGGGCTTTGAGGTCAGCACAACCGGCGTGACGCTTGAGCAGGACCTCGCGAGGCGTGATCTTACGATCAACGCGATGGCTCGCGATGACACCGGCAACTTGATTGATCCATTCAACGGACAGAAGGACCTACAGGATAAAGTCCTACGACATGTTTCTGACGCGTTCGCGGAAGATCCACTTCGCGTGGTGCGCCTCGCGCGCTTTTACGCGAGGTACACGGACTTCTCCATCGCTGCTGAAACAGTTGTGATGGCACAGCGGGTCGTCCTCTCGGGTGAGATGAATCACATCAGCCGTGAAAGGTACTGGGCTGAGCTGCTCAAGGTAATGAAGAAGGGTCAGGGCGATCCAGCGCGGTTCTTTGATGCTCTTCAGCTCTTTGGTGTTTTTAACCACGTTCATTTTTTCAATTCTGTTTTTGGGAACAAACCCACGTCTGTTCTTGTGTCAATGCACGCAGGGCAAGTAGCTAGAAAGGCGCAGGAGCTTTACAACGCTGATAAGGCTTTGCTTGTCCTTATCGCTGCAAGCGCGAAGCTTTCTCCTGATCTTTCAGGCACAAGCGCGGACATTGCCTTGGCTCACGATGGGCTTGTTCTATACGCTAAGATTGACCCAACGCGGGCAGACCATGTGCTCATGCTGCTGAAGAAGCTTCGTGCAATGACGCAGGACAGTGATGCGCTTACAAACGTGGTTGACACTCTTCGGCTGCTGAACTCGATCAACATCTTTATTGGAATGCCGGTAGATAAGTTCATGAAGCTGGTGAGAGCTGTTCAAGCGGTTCCAGTTGGACCAATTCTTGACGCGGGACTTACTGGTAAAGCAATTGGTGATGCTCTCAACGCTGCAAGGCTTAGCGCGCTGCAGCAAGCAATGAAATGATAAACATGAAGGATAATAAAACAACCCCGCTCTTTAAGGTTCTTACTGGGTCACACCTTTATGGAACTGCAACTAAGACATCGGACTACGATTACAAGGTAGTAGTCCTACCGGCTCTTAACGATCTCTTGCTTAACAAGAGGATCACTAACTACAAGGAGAAGCCTGAAGGTATGAAGGCTTCTGATAAGATGGTGGCTGGTGAGACTGAAACGGAGTACATTCCGCTGCAAACGTTCTTTAACGACTTTTTCAGTGGTCAGACCTACGCGCTTGAACTTGCGTTCGCCACTGCACAAGGCAAGCACGACGCGCGTGATGGTCTATGGCTGGCGACGAGCAGCATATGTTCTCAAATGATTGAACGCTTCTTGACGAGGAACGTTCAGAAAATGGTGGGATACGCCGTTGCCCAGTCACGCCTTTACGGTCTAAAGACTGAGCGCTTTACTTCGGTGAAGGTGTTTGTTAATACGGTAGAGGATCATTTCATCCCAGAGCTTGGTAAGGCTCAAGCTGAAAAGCTGATGCGAACCCAAAAGCTACAGGACAGCCCAATGCTGCTTGAAAAGCTTCTAATGCTTGAGCACGTAAAGGAGGCAACGCTCAAGAACGCGAAGGGAGGAATGGCTGACGCACCCGCGCTTGATGTTTGTGGGAAGCTCTTTCCCATGACCAACACTTGGGCTACGGTTCTTGCGTCAATGAAAACGACGCTAAGCAACTATGGAAACCGCGTTGCTGATTTCGAGGGTGAGGGTGTAGATTGGAAGGCGCTTAGTCATGCCATACGCATCACTGAGCAAGTGCTTGAGCTATCTGAGACCGGAAAGCTAACTTTTCCTAGGCCTAACGCTGATTTCTTGCTAGCGGTAAAGAAGGGAAAAGTTCCGCTTGAAGAAGCTAACGCTTACCTTGAAAGTGCTTTCAAGAAAGTTGATACGGCTGTTGAAAAGTCGGTGCTGCGTGAAAAAACTCCTAAGCTGCAGCTTGAGTTTGAACACTTCATGCTGACGCACCTAAGGTTCTTTTATGAACTAGATAACCTCTGAAGTCTTCTTAAGACGAATAGGTATCCCTTCTTGAATAGGGACAACCCTTCTTCTACGAACCTTCGACTTGTGAAGACCTTCGTAGAAGAAGGCTTTTCCAACTATGCGCGCAACGTAGGTTGTGTCAAAAGTTCGGTAAAGACAAGATAGTTGTTCTGTTAATCCAAGTCGCGCTATCTCAACGCTAAGAGGGTGGCGCTCTGATGATTCGTAAAACCACTTGGTAACTATACTTAAGAATTCATTTAGTGGTATGTTTTCCTGCTCAACATAATCAAGAACGTACGCATCTATCTCCATAGGTGAAATTTTATCTATGATGCAGAGGTAGTTCTCTCGCTTGTACTCAAGCAGCGTTAAGTACAACATCGCTCCACGTCCATTTATTATTTCTATTTTTAGTTCTGGAATCTTCTTTTTAGCCACTCTAGTTTTTCCCCCTTTGTAACAAATCATATTTAACCTGGATCAAACCTGTTACAGATAGATTTGTAACAATCTTCACGCGCTGTTACAATCTTCCTATTTACAATCTGGGGAAGCTTGATATAATAGCCTTATCGATTGATTAACTGAGGACCCCTTCTATGAACGTTTCCCAAATCCTCCAAGCTGCTGCTCAGCTCTCGACTACCGATCAGCTGACCCTCAACAAGGCTCTCGTTGATCTGATCCGCCGCAACCGCAAGGTTCAGCTCGCTCAAGCTGGTGCGAAGTTTGTCCCTGGTCAGATCGTCCGCTTCGACGCGAAGCGCAAGGGCATCAAGCACATCAAGATCGAGAAGTTCAACCGTGCTGGAACGGCGGTGGTTGGGTACGAGTGCGACAAGGATGGTGTCCAGTTTACTCCATCGACCCGCTGGACTGTTGCCACAACCCTCTGCACCCCGGTCTAATCCAACCTTTTAGGAAAAATCGTGGGTTTCCGCACTGTTGTTGTGTTCAATAACGATCAAGCGAGCACTTGGGAGAACGATCCCGAGTTGGGAAAGAAGATCGCCCGCGATATACACCGTTGGCACAAGGACATCAGCACTCCTCTCGAGATGATCGGTGGCAAGGTCCTCGAGTGCGTCCACGCTGATACCCAGACCCTGGCAGTCCTCGATGGCTACAGCGGTGAAGCGGTTGCGCACAGGATGTGGTACCACAACCAAACGAAAGCAGAGCGCAACATTGCCCTGCTCAAGGAACTGGCTGAAAACATGGGCTATCGCCTCGTCAAGAAGTCGAAGGGCAAGTAAGTTCGAATTTCCTGAAATCCGCTACAACATCAAGTCTTGGACAGGTGGTCTAGCGTATCGCAACCGTAATCTAGTTCGGTTTAACCTCATTCTCCTGGTTGAGAACGAGAAGCACTTCATTGATACAACTGTTCCTCATGAAACGGCGCACATGATCGTCAATGAGTGCTTTCGCGCTGGCAAGTTTAAGCTTGCTGAGGGTAAGAAGCGTCAGATGCCCCATGGTAAGGAGTGGAAGGAAGTTATGGCTCTGTTGAAAGTTGAGCCCCGCGTCAAGCACTCCTACGACTGTTCCTCAATCGAGAAAATTGCACGAGTTCGAAATAAAGATAAGGCTCAAGATCGTGTAAATCGCATCATGAAGCAAATCATGCGCCTTACTAACGAGGAACAGATGCGGCTAATCGAAAGGCTTCGCTTCGCCTTTTAACTCACAGTTTTAGCGCGAGCACCATCAAGATAAAATAAAACATGATTCGTAGCATCTTTGCCCTGATCGGGTTCATAGTTATCCTGCTCTACATTCTAGGAACGTTTGGAGTGGGGCATTTCATCTTCTACTATGGACCTGATAAGAGAGAGTGCGTGAAGGCAAGTTCCATTGAACTCAAGTTTGAGGAAAAATCTAAGTGAGCAACTTTGTTGAAGTCATTAAGGCCTGTGAAACTGCGGGCGGTGCTGGTACTAAAAAGGCAATTCAAGAAGCACTTTCTAAGGCGGATGCAACTGCTCAGCGCTTGATCAAGGAAGCACTTGATCCGTATCGAGTGTTTGGCGTCAAGAAGTTTGACATGCCTAACACAGGACAAGGAAAAGATTCTGCTGATGCTTACGCTGAATTTTTTGAAACTTTAGATAGGCTTGCTTCTCGCGATCTAACGGGTGATGCTGCTCGCGCTGCTTGCACTATGGCGCTTCGCGGCTTCACAATTGAGACGCAGCAGTACCTTGTTCGCATCTTCGACAAGGACCTCAAAGCAGGATTCTCTGCTGATACCTTCAACAAGATTCACAAGACCAACAAGATTCCTACCTTCGAGGTAATGCTCGCCGACAAGTGCGATACGCCTGAGGAGTTCTTGGAGCGCATCACATTCCCGTGCCAAGCTGACTGGAAGTACGATGGGTGTTTGTCCGCAACCTGGACACTGGAACTTCGTGATGGTAGAACTGTGTCAATTGGGGAGTTTGTTGATGGACAGATGGAAGGAGAAGTCCTTTCCTACAACGTCAGTACCAAGAAGAAAGAATGGAAGAAGGTGTTGGCTCGGGTAAAGAACTCGATGCCTGAGCGCGCCTACGAATGGTTCCAACTTACGCTTGAAGACGGGACGGTTCTGCCACCACTGACTGGCAATCACCGTGTTTGGTTGCCCGTCCTGAAGTGCTGGCGCCGCGTTGATGAACTTAAGGTTGATGATGTCCTTCTGTCTAATAAATACCATCATACTTTCAATGGTGGTAAAAGTGGGGCTTTGGACGAAATCGCAGCGTGAAGCAAGCAAGAAATGGGTGACTGAAAACGCAGAGATGCTGGTTACCCTTTATCAAGAAGGTCATTCCGTTCTTCATCTTCAGCAACTTGCGCCAATAAAAGTTGGCAGAGATCTGATAGAGAATTGCATTCAACAATCAGGCATTCCACTCCGAGGCATCAGTCAGAACGGAAAAGCCGAACAACTTGAGAAGGCGAGACAGACATCAAAAGCGCGATTTGGATATGAGAATGCCTCCTCATCACCTACCATAAAAGCAAAGCGCGCACGAACTTTTCTTGAGCGATTTGGTGTAGAAAATCCATTTCAACATGCCGAAATCCAACGTCAGATCAGAGAAAGTAACATTGAGAAATACGGTCACCCGTATCCAGGAACGCACAGTTTACGCAGGATGAAAATCTCAGTGCCCCATAGAATTCTATCAGAAGCACTTTT
>FMJZ01001145.1_pt1 | contig 20951 bp, 18 predicted proteins | sample 1987881 | NCBI WGS metagenome assembly FMJZ01 (sample SAMEA4378227, study PRJEB15110) | soil metagenome | biome: soil; feature: Field; material: Soil | place: India | collected 2015-03-11 | depth 0 m
AAGAAAAGAGTGTTTTAATTTAATTTATGCACATCCACCAGTTCCCTCCCCAGCTCTCTGGGTTGCTTGAAATATAGTCAAGAAAGTCGTTTTGGAAACTAATGTCAGAGAAAATTTTAAAGTTGGTTTTGGGGGTGTTTTGGCAGAAATATAATTGTCAATTTATGAGCAATTGGCAGAATTGATATGAGCGTAGTTGAGAAAATCGTTCAGCAAATTATAACCAAAGTTATAGTATCAGTAATCTTGGGAATCACTCACTTTTATTTTATTAATACAATATACAAATGCTTTTCGAAAAGCAATTAGAAAACAAGGGTCAGAATTATCGGGTTCGTAATTCAGAAATTATTTACTTTTGTTTAAAGACAATATTTAGTACTTTTTGAAAGGCAATTAGAAAATAGTAGTCAGGATCATTGGTTCAGCAATCAGGAAATCATTTACTTTTAGACAATATTTAGAGTTCTTTGAGATAGAATGAGGCAGGGGAAAGATTATTTTAACATTAGAATTTTATTACATTGGGTATCTTTTTCTGTCTTTATAAGGTAAAAATAAATTCCGGGGCCGACCTTTTGGTTTTGTTCGTTTGTACCATTCCAATCAAATTGATATCTGCCAGGAAGTTGTTTTTCCTTTACTATAGTTTTAATCAATTGACCCGTAGCATCGTAAATTTTTAATGAAACATTTTCTCTTTGAGATAAATTGTAAATGATTGTGGTGCGATTTCTAAAGGGATTCGGATAAGCATTAAAGTTATTATCTTGATAATCAATAAAGGTATTAGTCTGTTCTATACCTGAAGATTGAGTATATTTGATTGTAAAGTAATCATAAGATGTTCTAAAACCATAACTTTCTCCGGTGACATAGACATTATTCATATCGTCAATTGCCAGCGCAACAGGTTTATCTTCAAAATTTCCTGAACCATTAAAACGATGTAACCATAGCTGACTACCGTCAGAAGAATATTTTATGGTCACATAGTCAAGATTGGTATTTGTGCCATAGCTTGTGCCCGTAACATACACATTGCCTGCTTGGTCAACTTTGATATCATAGGCTTCATCATCATTACCTGAACCATCATATCTTTGTATCCACTGTTGAATTCCTTCCGCATTATATTTGATTGTTACATAATCTTTTTTGCTGCTGGTATTATAACTATAGCCAGTGATATACACATTTCCTTGTGCGTCGATGGCTAATGCGTATGCTCCATCTTCACCATTAGTTGGTCCATTATAGCGTTGAACCCATTCTTGAATACCATCCCGATTATATTTAATGGTCGCAATATCGCGATTCGTACCTGAACCAAAACTCCGGCCAGTAATATAGACATTACCTTGAGCATCGACGACGATGGCAAATGCACCATCAGAATAATTTCCTGGTCCATTATATCTTCTAATCCAGAGCGTTTCACCTTGTCCGTTATATTTAATCGTGGCATAATCATAAAAAGTTCCTGAACCAAAACTTGCTCCAGTAACATAGACATTACCTTCATTATCAACGGCAATTGCATTGGCATAATCGATAATATTTGAAGGACCATTATAGGTTTTAATCCATTGGAGATCACCATGGGTACTATATTTAATGGTAAGATAGTCAAAATCGGTTGTTAAATTTTCGCAGGTGCCGGCAACATAGACATTGCCCATCGTATCAACCCAAATACTTGAACCCGCGTCATATCGATTAGCACTGCCATTATATCTTTGAACCCATTGTTGGGTGCCATTGGCATTATATTTAACAGTAGTAAAATCATAATTCGTACCAGAGCCGAAACTTTCACCCGTGACATAGACATTACCGAAAACATCTACTGCTAATGAATACGCATAGTCTCGGCCGTTGCCCGGTCCATTATATCTTGCAACCCAGACTCTTTCTCCATTTGAATTATACTTAATGGTCGCATAATCAAAATAGGTGCCAGAGCCTTCGCTGGCACCGGTAATATAGAGGTTGTTGGCATTATCCAGGCAGAGGTGTGTGGCTTCATCATAACTATGAGTTTGACCACTAAATCGACTTATCCATTGTTGTACAGCATTGGCATTATATTTAATGGCAACAAAGTCTTCATAAGTACCGGCGCCAAAACTTGTGCCGGCGATAAAAACACTTCCTGTATTATCAACAACTATTGCTTGGGCATCATCACTGGCATTGCCGGTGCCATTATATCTTTGGACCCATTGCTGAACACCCGAGGCATTGTATTTAATTGTAGCGTAGTCATAAGAAGTGCCTGCGCTCCAACTCATACCAGTAATGTAAATATTATTAGCCATATCAACAAAAATTGCATTGGGAAAATCGATTCCATTTCCAGTTCCATTATATCTTTGTAACCAGAGTTGAGTTCCAGTCGAATTATATTTAATCGTGACAAAATCATAATTTGTGCCATAACTGAAACTTTCACCCGTGACATAGAGATTTCCATAATTATCAATTGCTAAAGCGTTTGCACAGTCATCATCGTTATCAAATCCGTCATATCTTTGCACCCATTGTTGGACGCCATTTACATTATACTTAATCGTTACGAAATCAAAATAAGTTCCCAAACCAAAACTTTCTCCGGTCACATAAACATTACCACCGCCGTCGATCTTGATTGCATATGCTCGGTCATCACCTTCAGCGACACCATCATATCTTTGCAGCCATTGCTGAATCCCGACCACATTATATTTAATAGTCACGAAATCAAGATCACCTTCAATGCCTTGACTTTCACCGGTAACATAGACATTGCCTTGAGCATCAACGCAGATAGCATTTGCACAATCAGTTTCGTTATTTGGGCCGTTATATCTTTGTACCCATTGTTCAACGCCGTAAGCATTATATTTGATGACCACATAGTCATAAAAACTATTTCCGCCATCGCTTTCGCCGGCAATATAGACATTGTTCAGATGGTCTATCGCTATTGCATAAGCAAAGTCTCCACTGCTTATTGTGCCATCATAGCGAGCGACCCATTCTTCAAAACCAGCAGAGTTGTATTTTATGGTAACACAATCGAAGTCGGTATCCGCACCATAACTTTCACCGGTGACATAGACATTACCTTGAGCATCAACAGCAATCGCATAAGGAAAATCCCGTCCATTACCCGTGCCATTGTATCTTCGGGTCCAAAGCGTTTCTCCTAAGGGATTAATTTTAACTGTTAGATAATCCGTAAGATCACCACTACCTGTCCAACCAGTGACATAAACATTACCCCAACTATCAATACCGATTGCAGTTGCACCATCTTTGCTGTTAATTAACTCATCATATCTTTGAGTCCAAACAGTATCTAATTGAGCCGAAAGTGAAGTGACTAAAAGTATCGCAATAAAGAAAAGCCAAAATGTTTTCTGATATGATTTCATATGTGAGATAATATTATAAAGCGATATTATCAAAGTCAACTGTTGTAAAAAAGAAGTGTCAGATATTCAGTCAGTTAAGAGAACTCTGACAAAGTTAATATTTATTCAAGAGATACAGAAGATACAAGCAGGTTTGTTAATTTTTTTTCTGGGGTCGACATTTTGGGAGAAATTTTTAAAGGTTTCTAATAAAATCAATGGTTGTGAGACCATAAATCAAATTAAGGGTAGCAAAATGGACTTTCGCAGAACTTTCAGTAATAAGTTAATAAATATGTATATCATTGGTTGCGAAATTTAAACTTACAAAATGGCAGCCGATAAACTTAAAGCCATCACCAGTTAATAAATATATATTTCATTGATGGCTAAGTTTAAACTTACAAAATGGTAATCAACAAACTTGACTCCACTACCCGTTAATAAATAAATATGTATTTCATTGTTTGCTAAATTAAAACTCTCAACCGAAATCGTTTAATTACAGAAAAAGTGGCCTGGAAATAATCTTTTTCGGGTGGCGTCAAGATTTTTGTGAAAAATTAGGTTTTCTTTTAGAGATGCGTTCTCCTTGGTTAATAAAAAGTATGTTAAGGCTAAAAGATGATACACTACTTTCTTTAACATCTCTCAATACTGAGTCTACACAAATATTATACCCTACCAGTAGTTTCCTCGTTTGCTTAAGTATTGACAAATTGTATTTATTGTTTTATAATCTTTATAATGAATAAAACATAATTGGATATTAAGGATTTTGATAAATAGTGATAAAAGAAAGAGCAAATAAAAACTCCCTTGACGAAAATGAAAAATTAGGTTATGATTTTTTAGTTAGCCGCAAAATAATTTAGAAGTGATTATCTCGTGCAATAGAGCGATATGAGAAAATCAAGTAGAGACAAAAAGAATAGTTCAATAAGAATCATAAGACGATGATAAATAAAACAGAAAAAACATAGCCCTACCCTCATTGTATACTCCTCATATATCCTCTGCATAGGGTGGATGTGGGGCTCCACCCTATGTTTTTTTCAAGGAATTTTAGCAGAATCAATTTTATTGGGAATCAGAATATTCATTAAGGCAACTTTGGTTTGAGAAAACTCATAAAATGTTTAAGTAGCGCCGAGACTTACAAGAAAAACCAATAATTTCGTTTGTAGATTTTGTGCCTTTTGAGATAATATTGACTTTATCAAAGCTCTCCTTGCAATATATCTAACACATACTATCCAGTTTATGAAATTAATTATATATAATGGTTATGGGAAATAGGTTTTTCAATGAGCAAAGTTTAATTTTAAGAATATAACGCATTATGTAAGATATCTGTCTTAATAATCAGAGCTAAAAAGCCTGTTCTAAATTATTATAACAATCCACGCGCACATTCCCAAAATGACCACGAGACACTATTTAAGTATCTTAAAAAGCAGATGCCAGAGATTAATGATAAAATTTGATATGTTATTCTGATAATGTAATGATAAATAAAGGAGTTCGTAGAATTATGTCCTGGGAAAAGACACAAGATCTTGGCATTGTACCTGAACAAAAGCGGGTAGGGTATAATATTTGTGTGAATTCAGTGTTGAGATGTTAAAGACAATGTGAGTTCTCCACCACTTTTAAACAACATATAATAACAAGAAGGAAGAAGAATGCGCCTGTGGAAGAAAAAAAACAATTTACACAAAATTTTGTCGCTCTCCTTTTGCAATTGGTGCTTGACAACAATTAGAGATTGTAGTAAACTATATGTGATGATGACAATGGTTTTCATAATCAAATTAAATATTTCACTGCTTGGAGGTATTTAATGAACCTTAAAGTGTTTAGTACACTCGGTTTAGCCTTTTCCATTCTTTTCAGTCTCGGATTGGTAAATTTAGCTGATGCCCGGAGAGTCGTAGTCTGCGAAGAAGCCTATTCCGAAGGCTGAGCTTCTTGCGTTCCTGCCAGTGGGACACTGGCACAAATCGCTTATAATTATCCCCACCAAGTTGCCGCAATTGAAATGCATGTCAGTCCCACTTATGCCGGTTATGGAATGTATAGTGCGGAAGCGCGTGCTCGTTTCTTCTATTTGCCAATGCCGGGGACAACTTATTATACTCCATGGTTATGGATTGATGGCGATTACAGTGGAGGTAGTTCATATGGTAACTGGGAAAATCTAATTTTACAGCGGATGGCAGTTCCTTCTCGAATCACTGCCCGCATATGGGGAAATTATAATCCATCCACTCGAACCGGAACCATATATGCTCGATTTATCAGTGATACTAATGCGACGCTTTATCATAATGTACTTTTCGTGATAACCGAGGATAGTATTTATCGGGCAACGCCGAATGGTGATTTGTGGCATAATCATGTGGCGCGTGATTATATTCCTGACCATATTGGCACTCAGGTTACCTTAGCTTATCAAGACTCAGTTACTGTCAGTTATCCGTTCACCATTGCTTCTAATTGGGTTGCGGAACGATGTGAAATCGTGGCTATGATTCAAGACCCGACGGTAGTTAATATTACAAAACGGATTCATCAAGGTGCGAAGATAAAACTTACTGAACTCAGTTATGTTGGCATAGATGAAACGCATAATTTTTCGCCAATGTATTATGACCCCGAAGTCAAGGTCTTTCCGAATCCTTGTATTAATCGGACATCTTTTTCGTTTGCGTTACCAATAGGCACAGAATATAAACTTTCAATCTTTGATGCTCAAGGAAGAAAAATTAAAGCGTTTAACAGAACTGCATCCGGTAAATCAGAACAAGTTGTTTGGGAATTTAATAATACCCTAAACGCGGGTGTTTATTTCTATTGCTTACAAAGTTCGAGCGGTAATAGTAGAGGTAAATTTGTTGTGAAAAAATAAGGAGGTAATATGAGAAAATATCTACTTGTGTTGTTAATGTTCATTGCGGTCAGTAATGCGGGTCGTTTGCTCACAAACGGAAATTTTGAACAGCCATTAACTACCGGATGGTATAGCGCCTTTGGCCTTCCCAACGTCTATGATACTATTGACCGTCAAACTTATTTTCATCCGGACCCAGATTACGAAGTCCGGGTAAAAAAGTATGATGCGGATTATGCCAAATTATACCAAACAGTAAATATTCCGACCACTGATTTACAGTTTAGTGTCTCGGCGAAATTATATGCTTATGAGTATAATCCTTCAGCTTCCTATTGGGCAGCGGCCGCAGTTTGTCTAAGATATTTAGATGCTAATGGCAATCAATTGGGCGAAACTCGGATCGCCCATATGTCGCCACACTGTCCGTGGACCAATACGAGTACGGTTCGAATTATCCCAGTAACTGACCCCGATAACTGGTATAATTATCAGTTTAATGTGAATAACGAATTAGCCAATTTACCTGGAGTTAATCCCCTTCAAATTCGAAAGATTCAAGTCGCTTTACTTGATACTACTAATGGATGTTGAGTGGGTCATTGTCTGGCGAGGGTCCTCGCTGACGATGTCCAATTAAATTATACCGGCACCAACCCCTATCTTGAATTATTTCGAGTCAATGTCTATGACCCGATGGGTAACAATAATAACCGTTTAGATCCGGGAGAGACCGCAAATATTACTGCAATCTTAAAAAATATTGGCGGTGCTAATTTTACTAACCTGAACACGATTCTCCAGACTACAAGTCCATACATTACAATTATTGATAATTCGGGATTTTTTGGTACGCTATTAATTGACAGCACCAAGGAGAATCTTAATGACCCGTATGTGGTGAATGTTGCTTCTGGTTGTCCGCAGGGCCATAATGCAGGCTTTAGAATTATTGCCAGTGCGGGAAGTTTTGTTGATACTTTCGAGTTCAATTTAGTTGTTGGTCGTTATCATTATCTGGTCTGGAATCCAGACCCGACACCAAGTTCAGGACAAACTATTCGTAATACACTTAACGCATTAGGATATTTAGGCACAATTACAACTAATTTGCTGGCAGAACCGGATCTTAGTATTTACCGTTCAATATTTATCTGTTGTGGTGTTTTTCCAAATAATTATCGAATAGTTGCCAATAGTAATGAAGCCCTGGCAATCACAAACTATCTTAATCAAGGCGGTAGAGTTTATTTAGAAGGTGGTGAGGTTTGGTATTATGACCCATTAGTCGGTGGACACAATTTCGGACCGCTTTTTGGCATTCAAGGTGTTTCTGATGGCAGTGCGAATATGGGACCGGTTGTTGGGGTTAATAATACTTTTACTCGGGGAATGTACTTTAATTACGCCGGTGAAAACAATTATATGGATCAAATCAATGCAACAACGGGTTTTGTGATTTTTGTTGATGGCAATGATAATTATAATTGTGGGGTCGCATATAATGCAGGTATCTATCGCACGGTCGGCACATCGTTTGAATTAGGTGGTTTAGTTGATGGGGCTGCGCCTTCAACTAAGGCAATCCTTTTAGACTCAATTATGCGGTTCTTTAGCGTGGGATTGACGGTTACCGAAGAAAATTGGCCTAATAATACAATCAAATGGGAATTAAAGACCTATCCTAATATAATTAGACATGGAGAATTAATAAATATTCAATACTCGCCAGTTATTAGTAGCCAAGCGAAGTTAAAGGTCTATAATGCTGTAGGCCGATGTGTGCAGACAATATCTATCTCACCAAATACAGATAACATTTTGTGGAACGGCACAGATGATGACAATCGCTATCTTCCGTCAGGTGTCTACTTTATCCAATTAGACCTGGAAGAAAAAACTTTAGTTAATCGGATAATTATTATTAACTAAATAACTCAAAAACCGAACCACGGAAGGTCTTAAGTTAAATTGTGCCATATTTCCGTGGTTCTTCTTTTGAATAATTTTTCTCTGCGTCAGTGAATGTCTATTTCGGTTAGGTATTACAGCTAATGAACCTAAATAATATTGAGTTTTTATCTGCCAATGACGTTTTGAGTAAAAAATAAGAATTTGGTTGAAATTCAACTTGTTATATTCTTACCTGGTTAAGATGGGTATTAATTTTTTATTCGTTTGAGATTTTTCTGTACATCCATCGCTATCTTTTCAGGAACAATGCAATTAAGCCAATATGCCGCTAAAAAACTATGATGCAAATACCAAGATAATCGTGGGTAGTGTATAATCTTGTGTAAATTTAGTATTGATTTAAAGAAATGTATCCTTTACCATGTTTTTAAATTATTTAGAAAGAAGAACACTCCTAAGGCGAAAATCCGATTTCCACAAAGATATTCACGATTCCAACTTAATGTAGTGTATAATATTTGGGTAAATTCAGTATTGATATATTAAAGAAAAAGATGTAGCCTCGGTTCTGTTTAATATTTAAAAAGGAAAGCACACTTATGGAAGAAAAACCAATTTACACGAAATCTTAACGCTTCCACTTAATTTCCATTCTTATACCAAATTCTTTTTGTAATAGAGCGTACTCGCTCTTTATCATTCCAATACTACTTCTATAATTTTTCGAGTAAAGACAAACATAAAAATTACTAGTTATAATTAGAGTTTTAAACAAGGCGGATTTTTAGATAATTTGTTGTTTTTCTTAAAGATACCGCATTTTGCCTTTAAAATAGGGTATAGTTGCCTCTTTAGTCCTCTGGGGTATTTGGAAAATAGGAAAGAAAGTAGTTTTGGAAAGTAAGTTCAAGAGAAATTTGGGAGTTGTTTTGAGAGGTAATTTTGATAGAAATATAATTGTCAATCTGTGGATAAGTGACAGAATTAGTAGGAGAGAAGGTGAGAAAATCAATCAGGAAATGATGGCTAAAGTTAAGGCATCTATAATTCAGGAACAGAATTACTTTTCTCAAAAGACAATATACAAGCACTTTTTGAGAACAATTTAAAAATAATGGTCAGGGTTATTAAGTCCGTAGTTAAGGGAATTATTTACTTTTATAAAAGATAATGTTTAGTACCTTTGGGAAAGGAATTAAAAATTATGGTCAGAATTATGGTGTCAGTAATTTAGAAGATCATTCAGTTTTATTTAGAAGTTTTTGAAAAGCAATTAGAAAATACGGGCGAGATTTATGGGACTCCTAATTTGGAAAATCACTTACTCAAAGCATAACACAGTATTCCTAAAAAGAGGCAAGTAGAGTTAAATGTTCAAAACCCGGAAGACCTTATTATCCAAAGTTCATTTGTTCAATGTCAAACGAGACACGGATCCGTAATGTTGTGTACGAGTATAACTTTCTTTGTTAACCAATAGCTAAACGGTTATTTCCTAAGCCCAGAAAAGGTGCTAAGAAGACCCTAATCTTGACTTTATAAGAGTTTATCAGTATTTTTTTGTATGAATTCTGTAGTTATAGTTTCATTTGGTTTAATAATCATCGTATTTGCTATTGCTGTTTCAAAGCCCACAATTACTCGGCTAAAGTTTTAGGAAGTAGCCATGAAGGAAATTATTGAATCTATGGTAAAAATGAATACGGCGATCATAGATTTATCCACGCTTTTAATTAGTTTAATAATCATTTTGTTTGCTTTTGCTGCTTCAGAAATTATAATTACGCGTACAAAGTTTTAGGAGGTGATTATGTTTGAATCTATGGTAAATATGAATACGGTTATCATGGTTTTATTAACTCTTTTAATTGGTTTAATAATCATTTATATACTATTACGGCGTCAAAGGCAACAATTACCTGACCAAAGTTTAACGATGCTACAAAATCAGATGGAGAGTTTGCGTAATCAAACCAGTGAGGTCTTAATGAAACAACAACAATTAATCAATCAGCAGTTGGCTCAAATTACTTCTCAGATTAATCAACAACTACAAACCGTAATTCAGCAACTTTCTACCACTACCGGGCATATTGGTGAGCGGTTGGATAAAGCGGCAACAGTTATTTCGGATGTAAAAAAAGAGATCGGAAGTCTATCCCAGGCATCTAAACAGATATTTGATGTGGGGAAAGATATTGCTAAATTGTCGGAAATTCTAAAAGCACCTAAAACCCGCGGTCTTTTAGGTGAGTTCTTTTTAGGTGATTTACTGCAGCAGATTTTACCCCAAGAGTATTATGAATTGCAATATGCTTTTAAGGCAGGTCAGGTAGATGCAGTTGTAAAACTCGGTTCCAAATTAGTGCCGATCGATGCCAAATTTCCTTTAGAAAATTTCTCCCGATTAGTAGAAAGTTCAACCGAAGAAGATCGCACACGGTTTCGTAAAGAATTCTTAAAAGATGTTAGAAAACATATTGACGATATTGCGAGTAAATACATTTTACCGGAGGAAGGAACTTATGATTTTGCGATGATGTATATTCCTGCAGAAAATGTCTATTATGAAGTGATTATTAAAGAAAATCCTGATGAGAAAAACGTTGCCAAGTATGCATTAGAACGAAAAGTGATTCCGGTTTCACCTAATAGTCTTTATGCCTATCTTCAAGCAATCGTGCTTGGTTTGCGGGGATTAAAAATCGAACAAAGCGCAGAACAAATCTTATCGGCATTACAAAAATTAACCAATGATTTTGAGAGTTTTCGGGAAGATTTTGAAACTGTCGGAACTCATTTGAGAAACGCTCAAAGCAGATACGAAGCCGCGGAAAAGAAACTTATAAAATTAGACGATAAACTATCTAGTCTGGAAACAATTAATCCCGAGGAGAACATTAAGAAATTGACCTAACACTTTTACACGATGGTGTATAATATTGGGTGTAAATACAATATTGATCGGTTAAAGAAAAGGGGTATTTTCCATCTTATTTAACCATATTTTAATATAATATATTATGAAAAGAGGATACACCGATAGAAGAAAAACCAATTTACATAAAAATCTTGATGTGCTCCTTTTACAAAAGTTAATTCTCTACCTTAAACTTACTGTCCAATAGGTTCTATACATTGACTAAAATCTCAGTTAGAAAAAAGGTAGCGGTTTATTTATTATTTTCTGGATCTTATGAGGTTCGGTACTTTGAGTGTGAGATCTTTAGGTTATTGTTAGGATATTTTGTGGGAGTTAGGCTTAAGGTGAGATAAGAAAAAAATTCAATGTTGACAGGTAGGGAATTTTTTATTATTATATTCAATATTTAACGACGAGGTGCAAAGTGGTAAAAATAAGACTGAAACGAATCGGACAGCGTAATCGTCCGTTTTATCGGATAGTAGTAGCAGATTCACGACGCTCGAGGGACGGCAAATATATTGAGGCCGTAGGATACTATAATCCGAAAACTAAACAGCTAACTATAAATAAACAACGAGTCGAATACTGGTTGTCCAAAGGCGCACAACCTACAGACACTGCCAAACGACTCTATACGCGATACATAAAGCAAACGCAACCGCTCGATGCGGGCGGAAACACATCCGAATCGGATTCTAACCGCATTCGGTCATAGGAGGTAACTATGAAAGAATTGATTGAATATATGGCAAAAGCCCTTGTCGATCATCCAGAAAAGGTTTCCATAAAAGAAATTGCCGGGGAAAAAACCCTTATTTATGAATTAAGGGTTGGCGAAGGCGACCTCGGCAAAATTATCGGTAAAGAAGGGCGCACGGCAAAGGCAATGCGAGCGATTATTACTGCCGCCGCAATGAAACAAGGAAAACGCGCTCAACTCGAAATCTTAGAATAAAAAGTATCCTCTAACTCGATATATTTGCCGGGCCCCTCGCGGCATCTGTTTACTATACCAAGATTCAAGTCGATAAAATTATGGAAGTTTTTGACCTACCAAGCTAAAAACTTATTGAATGCTTATCCATATCATTACCATCTTTCCCGATTTTTTCACAAATCCAATTAATTATGGTGTGTTCCGCATTGCCCAAGAAAAATCCATTGCCCAAATCCAGCTTATTAATCTGCGAGATTTTGCGACCGATAATTATCGCACCGTTGATGATTATCCTTTTGGCGGTGGACCAGGAATGATTCTTAAACCAGAACCAATCTTTAAAGCCGTAGAAAGTGTAAGAAAAGATAACTCTTATGTAATTCTGCTCTCTCCCCAGGGACGGCAATTTAAACAAAAGATTGCTCAAGAGTTATCTCGCAAAGAACATTTAATTTTAATCTGCGGACGCTATAAAGGTGTTGACCATCGGGTTAGTGAATATTTGGTTGACGATGAAATTTCCATTGGCGATTATGTCTTATCTGGTGGAGAAGCGGCCGCATTGGTTATCTTAGAAGCAATAATTAGACTACTGCCAGGTGTAGTTGGCGACCGAGATTCTGTAGAGACGGATTCTTTTACTTCCGGCTTATTAGATGCACCTTATTATACAAGGCCTCAAGATTTCCGCGGATATAAGGTGCCCGAAGTTTTAGTATCGGGCGACCACAAAAAAATTAGAGCATGGCGATTAGAACAAGCCTTAAAATTAACTCAAGAAAAAAGACCCGATTTGTTAAATAGAGAATATTCGCCGAACGATACGAAAGCGGACTGTGGTTGGGACTCACCAAAAATCACAGATTTAATGAACCACAATCAATAGAGATGTGAACTAATATGGATAATTAGCAAAGGAGATAATAATGGCAAAAGAAAAAAAGGTTAAAGAAAAAAAAGTAAAAGAGACCCAAGAAAGATATATTGCACCTGACATTAGGCCGGGTTCAATTGTAAAAGTTTTCCATAAAATCTATGAGGGTGACAAAGAACGACTTACCACTTTTCAGGGCACGGTGATTAAAATGCGTGGTGTTGGTGAAGGCAAAACGATTACGGTTCGGAAGATTAGCCGGGGAATCGGTGTCGAACGTATTTTTCCCTTGAATTCACCCATCATTACTAAAATTGAAGTAATGAAACAGACCAAAGTTAGAAGAGCCAAACTATATTATTTTAGAGAGAAAAAAGGACAAGAAGCTAAATTAAAAGAAGCATAAAAAGACAAATTTTGTTAGATGTTTTTTAGAACGATATTGTTGTTAATAATTAAAAGAATTCAGCTAAGCCTTAAAAAATATATCATGCTGATGAATTTTGATGTGGGATAGAAAAAATTAAATTAAAATTAAATAGGTAGGATTTAATATTTTGTGTATATTCAGCATTGATATGATAGAGAAAAGAGGATACTTCGGCCTGGTTTAATATTTTTGAAAAGAACGCTTTTATAAAAGAAAAGCCAATTTACACAAAAATCTTGACGCTACCAATTAATAAAGAGAACTCGGACAAAGTTAATATTTATTCAAGAGATACAGAAGACACAAACGGATTTCTTGATGTTTTTCTCTGGGGTTGACATTTTGGAAACATTTTCAAAGGTTTCTAATAAAATCAATGATTGTGAGACCAAAAATCAAGTTCATGGTAGCAAAAGTGGACTTTCGCAGAACTTTCAATAAAAGAACTCTGATAAAGTCAATATTAGTTTAAAAGACATGAAATGCAGAAGCATAATTGTTGGTTTTTTCTTATGGGGTGCAGTGTCTCTTGAGTATTTTTCAGGGTTTTCAATAACATTAGTATGCAGCCTGGACGCGGACATTGCTTCCCATTTGACCAAACATGCTTTTTTTCGGTTAGTACGACACAAAATGTAGGTGGTGTACTGATTTTGACCTGGTTTTAGAAGAGTTATCATTATTGGTTTTCAGCGAATGACTAAATGCCAATGAGTTGAGATTATAAAAATAAACTCGGCTTGACTAAAGATGATTTTTTATAGTTCTTTAAGTTATTAGCATTGCTTATATAAATTATAATTAAGGAGAACAATAATTGAGTTTGCGAGAAACACCGGATTGGAAACTCTGGAAGCATGGGATTGTTTTTTGTGGTGTGGATGAAGTTGGTCGGGGTGCTTTGGCCGGACCAGTTTTTGCCGCAGCGGTAATTTTACCTCCTTTTTGGGAGATTCCGACAATTAAAGACTCAAAGCAATTAACACCTCTGGCTCGAGAGAAATTTTATGCAATGATAATTAAGAAAGCATTAGCCTATGGAATTGGTAAGGCCAGCGTTAAAGAGATTGATGAACTCAATATTCGCAATGCCGCATTTTTGGCAATGCGTCGAGCAATAAGCAAATTAAAATGCCAATTCGATTTAGCCCTCGTTGACGGTTTTGCCATTCCCGATTGTGATGTTTCTAATCAAGGGATTATCAATGGCGACAAAAAAAGTCTTTCGATTGCGTGCGCCTCAATTATTGCGAAAGTCAACCGTGACCGACTGATGATGAAACTTCACCAAAAATATCCAGCATACAATTTTATGAAAAATAAAGGTTATCCCACAGATTTCCACCGAAGAGTGCTTGAACAAATTGGACCGTCCGAGGTTCATCGTAAGACTTTTGTGCCTGTGCGTTTAGCATTAGAAAAATTTCAGCCTTAAGGTCGAATGCATAAAAAACACCTGACTTACACTTGCTGCGAAAACAAACGATATTTTATGGCTTTTAATCAAAAAAAGTTTTGTTGGAATCAATGTGCAGATGCTTAAACTGGGAAAGCAAGGCGAACTATTTGCCGAAAAGTATTTAAGAAAAAACCGATTTAAGATATTAGATAAAAATTATCGGTGTTCTTTGGGTGAAATTGATGTTGTTGCTCGGGAAAAAGATACCATTGTGTTTATTGAAGTAAAAACCCGGAGTTCGGATTTTATTGCTGAGCCATTTGAAAGTGTTGGTAAGAAAAAACAAGAAAAATTGCGAAATTTAGCCGAATATTATTTGGCACAAAAAGGTTATGAAAACTATGAAATAAGATTTGATGTTTTGAGCATTGTTTACGAGGACAAAGAATTTAGGATTGAGCATATTCGCAATGCATTTTAATAAAGCCAAAGGAAATGCAAAAATAAGGTTAGATCTTTTAAGTCTTATTTGTGAAGGTAAAGAACTTATAATTAACGATATTAAAAATGTTTTTCAATAAAACAATTGAAGGCTGGAAGATAAGACTTTAATGTTTTAAATATCATTTATTGATGCATAGAATTTTGGGTCGAGTATAGTCGCAATGATTTTAATAAAAGCCAAGATAGACGGTGAACATATTAAAAAGAAGGTAAAGAGTATATAATTAAATGTGGTTGCCCATATATTTTAATAAAACGACCGGAGAGCGTAAAATGAGATTTGATGTTGTAAGTGTGTTTTATGCAAAGAAAAAAGGGTTAGATATATTCTTAACACATTTTAATGAGAACTCTGACAAAGTCAATAGTATCTCAAATGACACAATGTGCGCATATGAGAATTTTTGGTTTTTCTTTCGTGTTTTTGGTATAATCTGGGCATTTTGCCGAGTTTTCTTGGTCCTTTATAATTGATTAAGGGCTATATTTTGCATATGGTTTTAAATCAACCGGAATTACGAAATAAGAATTGGTATATCGTGAGATGTTCGTAAAAATCAAAGAAATAAAAATCCACCATATTTTCTCTGCATTTTTTAGTAAAACAATTCTTTTATTACTACTATTAGGTGGTATCTTCGAACCTCTACTTGCCAAAACTCTCACCAAAAAATTACCGCTCTTTCAAGATAGTCTTAATCTGTTATATGGTATTGCCGGCAAGCAAGGAAAAATCTTAAACAAGAAATATTTTGTCATCAACTATAACAATCAATGGAAAATTCCATATTGGGTTGCATATAAACTTGATACGCTTGATTTAAAAGGAAAGATTATTCGGCAAGGTCGATTCCAACCCGATTCAGAATTGCCGGTTGGTTTTCGTGCTGAACCGATTGATTATGAGCACAGTGGTTATGACCGAGGACACATGGCGCCAGCCGGAGATTTTAAACGCTCTCCTGAGGCTATGAAGACAACTTTCCTCTTGTCGAATATTGCACCCCAGACACCAGCATTAAATAGAAAAATCTGGAAGAGATTAGAAGAAGAAGTTCGAAAACGAGTATTAATTGATGGAAAATTATGGATAATTACCGGTAATCTGTTTATTGACTCAGATAGTAATTCCGTAACTCCTTATCAACATATCGGTCCTAATAAAGTTGCAGTTCCAACGCATTGTTTCAAAGTAATTCTTTGTTGTGGTAAAAACCAGAACCGGGCAATGTATGGGTTTATGCTGCCCAATCAGCAAGCGTTTATTGGGGGAACTCCTAAAGATTATATTTTGTCCATTGACCGTTTAGAACAAATTACTGGTTATGATTTCTTTCCATTATTAGACGATTCTTTAGAAAACCGGCTGGAAAGCGTAAAACCGAAGTCTTGGCAAAATTAAGGTTGACAGATACATTTTTTCATTTATATTCTATTGTTTAAATATAGTTTATGCTTGCCAAGGTATACTCCGCCAGCACTTATGGCATAGATGCCTATCTTGTTGATGTTGAAGTTGATATGGGGTATGGCTTGCATTCGTTTGTGATTGTTGGGCTTCCGGACAATGCAGTTAAAGAATCACAACACCGTGTGACCGCGGCAATCAAGAATTCAGGATTTAAACTTCCCGTGCGTCGAATCACGGTCAACTTAGCGCCGGCGGATATTAAAAAAGAGGGAGCAATATTCGATTTGCCAATTGCTATTGGAATGTTATGGGCACTCGGCACATTTCGTTCTGATCTGCTGTCGAGATTTTTAATTTTAGGCGAACTTTCTTTAGATGGAACATTGCGTCCGATTAAAGGTGCAATTTCTATGGCGATGGCCGCAAGAGATATGAATTTTTCCGGCATCATTCTACCCAAAGAGAATAGTGCGGAAGCGGCTTTAGTTAAAGGAGCTAATGTCTATCCGATGGAAAATTTAGTAGAAGTTGTCCAGTTCTTATCCGGGGTCAAGGCAATTGAGCCGGTTAAATCCGATTTGGAAAATGTTTTTCTTTCCGCATCTGATTATAATGTCGATTTTGCGGAGGTAAAAGGTCAAGAACATGCCAAACGAGCATTAGAAGTTGCTGCGGCTGGTGGCCATAATATTTTAATGTTAGGTCCACCAGGAACCGGAAAAACAATGTTGGCCCGAAGATTGCCAACAATTTTACCGAAAATGGAATTAGAAGAGTCGTTAGAATCCACTAAGATTCACAGTGTTGCCGGAACTTTAATGCCTAATCAACCGATAGTCGCAACTCGACCATTTCGTTCACCGCACCATTCAATTTCTGAGGCGGGTTTGATTGGTGGAGGTGGATATCCCAAGCCGGGCGAGGTTTCTTTAGCACATAATGGTGTCTTATTTTTAGATGAATTGCCAGAGTTCCATCGCGATGTGTTAGAATGTTTGCGTCAACCCTTAGAAGATGGTTTTGTGACCATTGGCCGAGCAAAATCGACAATTACTTATCCGGCTCGGTTTATGCTGGCGGCTTCAATGAACCCGTGTCCGTGTGGATATTTTTCAGACCCGCATAAAGAATGTTCTTGTACAATTCATATGATTAAAAAATATCGCGCAAAAATTTCCGGACCTCTTTTAGATAGAATTGATGTTCATATTGAAGTACCTTCAATTAAATATGAGGCGTTAGCCCAAAAAGAACCAGGAGAACCTTCAGAAAAAATTCGCGCCCGAGTTAATAAAGCCCGGGAAATCCAATTGGAACGATTCAAAGAATTAAAGAAGAAAAAACCGATCTATTGCAATAGTCAAATGGAATCCAAAGAAATCCGCAAGTTTTGTGAAATTGATTCTATTAGTGAAGGGCTATTAAAAAATGCCATTGAACGATTAGGGCTTTCAGCCCGTGCCTATGATAGAATCTTAAAAGTAGCAAGGACAATTGCAGACTTGGATGGAAGTTTTAATATCAAACCCAACCATATCTCCGAAGCCATCCAATATCGGAATTTTGATAGAAATTTAGTTTAATTTCAATAAGTTAGATTTTAACCTAAACCTAAAAAGTAAACCCCAGTAATTTTTCCTTTGATTTTTCTGTTTTCTACTTTTGATTGATAGCATCACATAGTCAGGTATATAATCAGAGAGAGAAAGGCCACGCACATTTTAACTATCTCCTCTGTATAACTCAATTACATATTTTTGTATGCCATTATCATCTCATTTATCTTAACACATTACAGAAGTATTCTTGTACTCGTTTTGTTATTTTTTCTTAATCAAAGGTTTGTAATCATTTTGATTAGTTGCTTTTATCTTGCATAATTGGGGCATTTTTAGTATGACGGCTATTATCATACCAATCTTTTTATACATAAACTGCATCATGTTTTATGTTAGTTTCATTTTGTTTCTTTGAATTTAACCTGACACCCTTTCTCTTGTGAGATTTATTTTCAATCAGCCTTGAGTCATTTATAATAATTATCGAAAAGTATGAAGTGTTTAGTAACTCAATTTAGTATTTTAGGTACTTTTAAAAGTTCTATAATCAAATGTTTAAGAACATTTAAGGCATGTCGTTTGGTGAATAAACTAAAAAATAATTAATCCGCATCTCAAGCCTATACTCACCCATTTACTTGGCGTCCTGCTTTGTTCATCAGTCAGCCTACAAAACTGCACTATCTGTTTTCCTCTTGATAATCCGTTGATTAAATTGATGAACTAAATAGGGAATGGTCTAAGATGTTTTAGGTTAGGTACTCGGGGAGGTAGTCTGGTGGGTAGCCCCCAGGTATACCTAGGGGTATACCCAGGAGATTGCCCATTGTATAAGGGAGCCCGCCGGGCTTGATCTAAAAGAAAACTTATAAGAGTTTACAGTTGGTTTGTTTTTGCTGGCGGTTTAAGTCAGTTCTTGACTTAATTTGATTTTTGACATAATTTTTCATGTTATATTTTATATTATCCTTTCTGCCAACACCTTAACATTTTAACTGGTGTCGGCGTTTTTATTTTATTCATAAAACTGCATGTTTTCAATTTTCTCAAACATTTTATCATATCACCTGTTGGGATTGATATAAAAGAAAATTTATAATTATGGAGGATATCTTTAATTTAATAAAATTTCAAAAAAGTGTGGGAAAGACTGCTTTTGTTACTCTAAACTTCACTCAGAATCTCTTAATCTTTGATTTTATTAGAAAACTTGGAAGAATGCTTTGGAGACACGGCGATTAAATATAAAATCCAATAAATTCGCTTGTGCCGCTTGCAGTAATATTGTCTTTAGCAGGAATCTCCATTAGATGCTAAAACCAGTTAACTTCACTTCATCTTACTTCGTATTAACGTAACATTTTGGTTAATTAGAGACTTTTGCTGAGTTCTTTCAATTTCAGTCGAGAATAGTTTTAAAGTCTGCACACCGACTAAGTAGAGAACTTTTTAAGAGTTAATTTTTAACTTTGGAAAGTGACATTAAAAGTCAGTGCCGATACTAAAATAGAATTTCCAATTTTGATTTGGAGTTTTGGAAAGGGGTTTGGCAAAATCAAATTTTAATATAAAATAAGAGATTTGGATTCTTAACCCGGCGCCGACGCCTAATTTGAGGTCCTCAAAACCACTACCTGAACGATAAATTATCAGAGGTTGCTTAAAGGCAAGTCCGGCATCAAAGAATGTTACTCCCCGAATATTTCTAATATTAATCGGTATTGGATAGGCAATTTTTATTTGGTCGATTAATGGATGTCTTAATTCTAAAATAGCAAAGGCGACTTTATTACTGGGCTGATAGTAAAATTCGCCAATTTCGTAGCCCCGAATAATTTCACCACCTAAATAAAATAATTCCGGATTAGCACCAAAACTACCAATGCCGTATAACCAGGTGGCTAAAATATATCTTGGAGACAATCCAAAGTAGTTTCGAAAATCTATATAGGTTGTATAAAATTTATAACTGGATATGGGCAAAGTCTGATAGGTTTCCATCCGGGTCCGATTTCCTTTAACCGGACCTAAATTAGTCCATATCGTATTATCAAATACAAATGCTGCGGACATTAGAAATATCTTATCATTAGTGAGTGTATAGCGGTCAGTTGAAAGGTTAACTAAATAATTGTCACTAAAATATCCGAGCAATGCTAGTTCAAAGCGAGTAAATTTATCAACTGGATAAGACCCAAACAACTCTGCTCCGCGATTGCGAATAATGTGTACTGAATCTGGATATCGGCCGAAATAATTAAAATATTGGATTAAACCTAACCCCCAATCAGTCCGTTTAGTTAAGTTCCAATAGTAAAAGAAGATATTGGAATTGGAAATGTCTTTATAGAGTTCAGTTTGGAAGTAAAATCGGTGATTTCCTAAAACATCACTTAAGACCAAGTTTACGGTTCCAGAAAAACCTCCTTGCGATGAATATCCGGGAGAGCCAATTCCATAATCCGGGGTTAAAATAAACTGATAAGGCGTGACTTTATTATAATCAATACCGGTTGCTTGGTAACCTTCTGCTGGTTTTGCCATCGCCACGAGATCAATCGCTTTGGATATGGGTTTTACCTTAGGAATTCGGATGAACGGTTCTCGAATTACTGCGATATCCCAACCTTGATTAGCGTAATAACTGAAGGCCAATATACTATCATTTTGAGATATTGATGGGTAATGGACACTGCTGACAAAATC
>FMJZ01027124.1_pt1 | contig 20951 bp, 15 predicted proteins | sample 1987881 | NCBI WGS metagenome assembly FMJZ01 (sample SAMEA4378227, study PRJEB15110) | soil metagenome | biome: soil; feature: Field; material: Soil | place: India | collected 2015-03-11 | depth 0 m
TTCCTTCAGCTTGCTCAACACCATTAGGATCCATAAAATGACCTGGCGGTATCTCTATTTTAACGCCTCCAAGAATTGATGGATTCCATTCCAGACGGAATTGCGCACCATACACTCCAGGGTTTTGAGGTGCATTTTCAACTTTTATTTCCACGACAATGTTTTGCCCGGGAGTATAGTTTTCGCTGACTATATTGGCGGGATCAACATATAACCTTGTGGTTGAATCAGCGGATGACACTTCCATTAATGACACCGGTACAAGCGCGGTTAAAATTAATGCAATAGCTATGAAAGCCTTTACAATTTTTTCCATTCTTTTCCCCTTCTCCTTCTTTTCAGCAAATAATAGGTAGAAAAATGAGGCTATAAGTTTTTGGGATCACAGGATAATGATTGTTATTAGAGCGCTTGATTGCCGAAATTGCTTGACAATACTATGGCATCTAGGATGTTTATTTTTCTGTCGTTGTTGAAATCTGCTTTTGGGTTCCAGTTTGAGCTACCTTCAATGGAACCAAAAGATTGGGCAAGTTTTATTGCGTCGAGAATATTGACTGTGTACACTCCTGTCATGGGATTTAGAACTTGGTCAACATCACCCATTAATTTAACTTCAAAAGTTATTGAGGCGTTAGCTTTTATCTCAACCCCGTATTTTGCAGCTACGTAAACGGTGTAAGTTCCATTTCTTGTCCCGATCGGTATTGTTGTGTCAACTTTTTTAGAGGTTAACACGTCAAGAGTGTAGGTTCCAGTTGAACCTAATTGGTAGAATGACGGAGAATTCGCCAAAGAAGAGCTTGATGATCCAATAGTAAACATGGATACTTTTTCTGGGCAGTATGGTGTACCGCCTAACGAGGGTTCTTGGGAAAAAGCGCTTGCGCATAGTTTTGCTGTCCCGGAAGCTGCGAAATTCGGCACTTTCCAGACGTCTCTTATAGTGATGTTTGTCCTTGGTGGAATGGTGTAGAAAAGAGGCATTATTGAGAATAACGGCACGTTGTTTGAGTCTAGTACTGTGTATGCTGTTACTACATATAAGGGAGTGGTCCAGTTATTATGATAAGTTAACCACGTGTATACTATTTGCCCCCTGCTTACAGTCGTCAATGGGTTGCCGTTTGCGTCCCCAATATAAGCACGCCTTATTTCTATTTGCCATTGGGACTGAGTGGTTCCTGGGGTGGTTTCTAATGTTCTAATCACATAAACGCCGCGGCGATCATTTATTTGCACGGCAACTAATTGACCGGGTACAGGGAACGGTTGGTCTTCATGTATTAGTAGGAGGGATCCGTTTATTTTCAGTTCTTCACCTACAGCGTATAAAAGTTTGGAAGTTGCAATGGTTATTTCAAGTCTATCCGTAATTTTGTAACCCGTTGCAATAATGGAATTATTTATATAATTCGTATTTGTATAAGCTAAAACTTTCAAACAGTTCTGGTTAAAGGAGTTTAGGGTTAAAAGGAGTAACAGAATTAAAATCGAGATAAATGTCTTTTTCGTCATTTATTCTCCCTCCCAATTAAATGTTTTTAGGTAAAGATAAGTTTTCTGGATGATTCTTCTATTCAAAATAAAGAAAAAAGAAGGGTGCTAGTTATGCTCATTTGGCAAGTATATCGATTGTTATAGTTTTTTCTTCACATAACGCTGATCCGAAGTTTATCGGCCAGTTGCTTAATGCGCAAACGTGTACTGTAGCAACTCCTGCAGCCATGCTTTTGTCAACATGGAAACTGACTGTTCCGCTGTAGGTGTTGTAGCTGCAGTACTCTGCTCCTACCACTGTCACTTCGAAATACTTTACACCAGTAACTATTGGACAGTTAAGTTCGTCAGTTATGGTTACAGCGATTATCACGTTGCGTCCCATCTGTGATTGACTCTTAAACTCGACAGTTACCAGTACATTTTCACAGTGCCCATATGCTGTCTTGTCTGTGCTAACTTTGGTTATTCGCACGAGATAGTCGTATTTGAACCACAAGAAGTCTCTCACAACTTGGCCAGCTATATCCACGCTTGCTATTACTGTCCACTCTCCAAAGAGGTCTTCTGGATCTTTGCATGGCCAGTTCATGCGGAAGCTAACAGTGGCAACTCCATTTTCGTCTGTTCTGTCAACAAAAACAGCCCTTACTATTCCATCTGGAGCGATTATTTGGAATGATACATCTTTGTTTTGCACGGGCCATTCGTTATATGTTACATTGGCGAATAGCACTACTTCTTGTTGCGGCCAGAACATGTCGCTTGTTTCATTTAAGCCTTGCCCGCCGTATGGAAATGGATACTGCGTGTAAACGTCAATGGCTCTTCCTAAAAACCTAGGTCTCATTATGTAGAAGCCGTCAACTGAAGGATCTTTAGGAATAGCGTTTCCATCTTTATCACCAAAGTCAACCCAGTCGTCATCTAAGTCGAGGGCGCAGGAATAAGTTACTGGGAAGAGTCCTTGCTTTATTCCTTTGAACTTTATACTGTAAACTACGCCTTCTCCTTCAGGGAAGGGTGCGTGGTAGACTCCGTTTTCATCTGGCAGTATCATTACTCCAACTATTATGTAGTCTGGACCATAGACGGGACCTAAATAGAGGACGCCGCCGTTTGGTGGTCCAGCCCACCTTTCAAAGAAGGTGCCGTTAAATACTCCCACTATTTGCAGAATTGTTGAGTCATAGTTTAGCTTGAAGTTTAGTCCTACAAGCTCCCATGCTGCTACAACATTTTTAACCACTATGTCAATGATGAATTCGTCGCCTTCCCTTGTTAAAGTTACACTTGAAGGTTGCACTTCAAGGCGTGGTAACTGCGCTGGCGGAGCCCAAGTGTTCCTAATTAAACATGTCTCGGAGATATCACGTCGCAAAGCGTTGCCATCTTTGTCTCCTACAACGGTTCCTTCATCATCAAAGCTTAGCACCGCCTCAACGCTTCCGTATTTTGGAGGTTCAGCCATGATTCTGATCTTCACTTCCATAATTACTCCTGGATTGTAGATGGGTACATCACCGTGAGCGATGGCTAATTGCATGTCATAGAACGTTATAGCAACTTCCGCTGTCCTTCCGTCAGCCAACACCTTCGGTGGAACTACAAGCCATAGGTTGTTTTCTGCAGCTGCACTTCCATCAGGGTCCATGAAGTGGCCGGTTGGAAGACGTGCACCAACAAACTTTACAATCGAGGTGTCGCTTGTTACAACCTTTACTTGTATTCCTGCAACTCCAGGGCCCCTTGGGTTGATGTTGTCTATTGTTATTTGTATCCATACCTCGTATCCGATGGGAGCACCGGTTAGCAAAATGGGGTTAGGCACGAAGTGTAGTTTGCCACCATCTAACTCTCGGCCAGCAACTTGCTTACCTGCTAGCAGTGGTGTCAGAAGCATCAGTGTTAACATTGCTAACGCAAACAATTTGCTCTTCATATTTTTCTCCCTTCTCCTTCCTTTGCAAATAATTATTTGCAATTAAGGGGATTTAAACATTTTGGAATTATCTTCTATTGTTCTCTCGACTAACTCTAAAACGGGAAAGGTGGTTCCTTCACTAAAAATGGAGAAAATAAAAAAGGGAGGATGGTTTAGATTTCGCCTGTTGGCCAGCCGAAAACTTTGGCTAGAAGAATGGCGTCAAGGACGTTAATTACTCCGTCTCCGTTTATGTCAGCCGTCCTCGTGTATCTTGGGTCACCCTCTCTTGCACCGAAGGCTCCAGCTAGCAATATTGCGTCTAAAACGTTAACCCTGTCGTCTTTGTTGAGGTCTTCGTCTCTGTAGTAGCGGAAGTATCCGTAGGGTGATGTTATCTCTTCAGCGTTCTTGTTGGGGTCTATTGTTATATCAGTGTTCACTTTTGAACCTTTCTTGTGGGCTACGAGTAGTATGTGGCTGCCAGGGACATATTCGTCTAGACGCCATGCACCACTGTTAATTAGGTCTGGGTCGGAAGCGAAGGTTGTTGGATCCCATGCCTCTCCGCTCTTTGGAGCTATTGCGCCTTTGCATATCGGTTCCCAGATGTGTTTGGGCAGTACCCGGTTGCTGCACCATCCTAAAGCGAACACACTTTTAACGGAGAAGCGTATTCTAAAGGTTGTAGGACCTAGAACATCGATGCCAACCATGTTTTCAACGTTTGAAACCCACCATGGAGGCGGCAGACCTCTGGCTCTTAGATCGTCGTCCATTTGGAGGAACGTGTACACTATGTCGTCTATTTTGACTTTAACGCCGTCGCTCCAGTAGGCATCTCTTCTAAGGGTGAAAGTGACAGCGGTTAACGTGTCTCCAGTAGCTTCGTCGACCCATGTTCCAACTTTGAAGGAGTCTGCAAGCCACGGCATAAATTGCCCAAGGTCGTATGGATTTCTAGTCAATAATCCTTCAAAGCCTATCAAGTCCAGTACAGTGTTGTCCCACAACCATTCCGAATAAACGGGGTTAAGTTGCCTGATATCAATTGTCTTGAAACCGTAAACTATTGTTCCGCCTCGAGTGACACCCGTTGGCCTCATGTTTAGGAAGGTGAAACCGTTGTCTACACCGTAACCCGGGATGTTCACGAAGCCTCTCCAATACCTGTCCGTATATGGTGGAGTGACAGGCCTCCTAGAAACAACTTTGGCGCCGCTGCTTGAGTATAGTGGAATGCTTAAAACGTTTTCGGCGAACACTTCTTGTGCCAAGTGAGCGTAGTAAACAGCTTCCTCTATGGTGTTAGCAAACATTACGCCATAACTTGCCTCATTGAAGTCTGGGTTGTTGCAGCCAGCATAGTTGTAGGGTCTGCCAGGATGCCAGTAGTAGTCCCAGTTCCATAGGATTAAGTGGTCTGGGTCGACGCCTAAAGACCAGCCACCCGTGTAAATGTGGAAATCCTTGGATCCCATCACTCGAAGCCTCGCTGCGGAAATGTCTCCATAGATAAGGTCGACTTGTATCTTGACAGGATCGCTTATAAGCACGTTGTATAAGTCTTCGCCCGCAGACTTTCTTGGCTTGTGGTCGCTTCTAACAAAGAATTTCAGTACAAGGTCTTCGCCTGCGTCTTTCAGACCGTTGCCGTTCCGATCCCAGAACCGCCAGCCGTCTGGGCCTATTGGGAAACCGTTAGCTTGGAGCAGAGCGGCAGCCGCACTTGGGTTGAATAGGTAACATAGCTCTTCAAGAGCTCCGCCTGGACGAATTTCTGGGTGACTGTATACACCCATTGAAGGCGGAACAGGTGTGTAAAGGGGCACGGCGAAGCCTGCTCCAACCACTTCGTGGACAACATAGGCTCTGTTCACACAGTAAGCAATAGCCTTCCTTAGGTTAACATCCGCCATGAAGTTCGGGAAGACCGGGTTCGGATAAGCCGGGTCAGGAGGATTGCCAAGGTAAGTGTTATTGTTGTTGTTTAGGTCAAAGATGAATAAGCCGAACTCCGCACCGTAGCCTAAAACTTTCAGTTTGGGGAACCATGGGTCCCCTATATATCTGTCATAGTGCGTTTTGTCGAGAGGCCAGTCTGTTACATCAATTTCTCCGCCTTCAATACCAACTTCCCACTCAGCTATGTCACTGGCATAGAGCTTTATAAGCAACCGATCAGACCTTGGACCAAAAGTTTCGAATTTTGTATCATCTGGAATCGTTGGGTCACCATAAGACCACGCGTAAACTGGTGACAACAGTAATGCAGCAAACACTGCAACAAACACTAGCATAAGCTCTTTTCTCATTTTTCCTCTCCCTCTCTCTTTTGTGCAATATTTTCTTGTAAAAACCAGCTTAAAAGTCTTATGGAAAAATGTTACAGTAGAAGAGTTTGCCAGATTTGCTATCTAGAGTAAAGGTGGCAAGCCACCCTTCTTCCGGAAACATCAACGAGAGGTGGTTCTTTCACACGACATATATCACCGATTACAGAGTGACATCTAGTGTGAAAACGACAACCCGGAGGCGGATTTATTGGGCTTGGAATCTCCCCCTTGACTTGCACTTCAATACGCTTCGCAGTGGGGTCTGGAACGGGAACAGCCTCAAGCAAGGCTTGTGTATATGGATGTAATGGTTTTCTAACAATGTCTTCAATATCACCCATCTCAACAATTTTCCCCAGATACATAACTGCAAGCCTATCGCACACAACTCTAGAAACGGCGAGATCATGTGTTATAAAAAGAAAAGAAACCCCATATTTCCTACGCAAATCAAGCATCAGGTTTAATATTTCAGCTCTAATCGAAACATCCAACATTGAAACAGGCTCATCAGCAACAATAAAGTCAGGATTGAGCACCAAGGCACGAGCAACTGCAACTCTCTGCCGTTGTCCACCGCTAAGCTCGTGAGGATAACGGAAAAGGAACTCTTCCGGAGGAGATAACTTAACATCCTCTAAAACTTGATAAAGTTTTTCTTCAAGGCTCTCGTAAATTCCTTGAATTAACAAAGGCTCTTCCAAAATACTTTTAACAATCATTTTAGGATTCAGCGATTCATAAGGATCTTGAAACACAATTTGCATCCTTCGCCTAAACTTTTTGAACTCGCTTTCTTTCATAAAAGTTATATCTACACCATCAAAAATTATCTTCCCAGAAGTAGGCGTCACCAATTTTAAAATAAGCCTACCAATGGTAGTCTTGCCACTCCCACTTTCACCAGCTAACCCAAAAATTTCAGCTTTTTCTATGTTAAAACTCACACCGTCCACAGCACGAACATAAGGTTGTGTTCTGGTTATTAAAGAACGAAAGAAGCCTATACTCAATGGGAAATACTTTTTCAGATTCTCAACAGCAATAAGATTTTCTTTGCTCATCATGCATCCTCCAAATTAAGATATTAAGTGACAACTAACAAAGTGGTCTTTCTTAAATTCGAGATAATTCGGTTCCTTTTTACGGCAAATATTCATGGCGTATTTGCAACGTGGATGAAAGACACACCCACGCGGCAGGTTTAAAAGATCTGGAGGCTGTCCTGGTATTGAAATCAGTTGAGTCCGCTCGCCCTTTATGCTTGGAAATGCGCTTATTAAACCTATTGTGTAAGGATGAAGGGGATTTTTAAAAATTTCTACAGTGTCACCGTATTCCACAGCTTTGCCGCCATACATTATAACTGTGGACTCACAAGTCTCAGCAATTATTGACAAGTCATGAGATATTAACATCATGCTCAAGCCAAGTTTATCTTTCAACTCCTTCAGCAACTTCAAAATTTGAGCGGTAACAATAACGTCTAAAGCCGTTGAAGGTTCATCAGCTATTAAAAGCGCAGGGTTGCACGCTAAAGCCATTGCAATCATGGCTCGTTGTTTCATACCTCCACTAAATTCATGTGGGTAATTATCGATTCTTGAAGGAGGAATGCCCACAAGCTCAAAAAGTTTGGAAGCTCGTTCTAAAGCTTCCTTGCGGTCAATATTTTTCTCATGTAACATAATTGCTTCAACTATTTGATCTCCAATCTTAATTACAGGGTTTAAAGCATTCATAGCGCCTTGAAAAACTATTGCTATACGCTTCCATCTTATCTCTTCACGGAATGTATCTTCATCAAGAGCGGTTATATCCATGCCATCAAACATTATTCGGCCACCCACTATTTTGCCACCTGGAGGTAGAATTCGTAAAACAGAAAGAGCAACCGTTGTTTTTCCACAACCGGATTCGCCCGCCAAGCCGGTTGCCTTACCTTTACTCACTGCAAAACTGACACCATCAACTGCCTTTACAAACCCCCTCATAACCCGGTAATAAGTTTTCAAGTTTTCAACTTCAAGTAGGTTCAAATAATACCCCACCTTTACAAGACCAAAAATTAATACCATTATTATTTAACCTTTTACTTACAGGGAACATCGATGAAAAAAAACTTTCACAAAACAAAAATAGACATAAAAACGCTTTCTATAGAGCTAGTCAAGTATTTGCAAAAAGAGGGACTTAATGTTAAACTAAAAGGAGGAGAAACGCTCTATGTTATAACAGCTGAAAAGAGAGTTAAAGGTAGAATAAAACGATTAGCAATTGAAGTATCTAGAAACCAGGAAGATGTAATCATAATAAACTTTAGAAATCCTACTGAATTTAAACCGTTAATGTACAGTTCTCTTATATGGCAATTTTTTGGAGGTGGTTTCCTACTTAAAGAAACATACGAAAACATCGAATTTTATCAACAAATAGAAAAAGGATTTTGGAGAAAAGTTGAAGAACTAATAAGCACCTATGGTTAGTCATCTACGCATTCTTAGTTTAGGATTCAAAACTTCGTCAAGCGCATAACCCAATAATATAAACGCCATAGCAACCAAGGAGATCGCCAAGCCAGGGGGAATAATCCACCACCAATTTTTAGTAGCGCCAGCAACAAAAACATCATGCAACATTCGACCCCATGACATTCTAGTGGGATCCGAGAAGCCAAGCCAAGATAAAGCCGACTCTGCAGTAATGGCTCCAGGCACAGATGAAGCAAGCGAAATGTAAGCAAGGGACATTACATTTGGCAATATGTGCCTAAATATGATGTGCCAAGTTCCAGCCCCAGCAGCTCTTGCCGCTTCCACAAAAGGTCTTTCTTTCAATGAGAGTACTTGAGATCTCACCACCCTCGCAAATCCATTCCATCCTAAAAGGCCAAGCAGGATAATTAGGTTTTCGATTCTTGCACCTAAAACAGCGACAAGAACTATCATCAAAGGCAATCCAGGCATAACTAGCATGAGATCGTTGATTCGCATTAGTAGTTGATCTGCAGCTCCACCGACATATCCAGCGACAAGACCAACAACCAAACCTATTGCAACAGATAGTAAAGCTACAAGAATACCTATATATAGTGATATTCTTGCCCCGTATAATAACTGAGCAAAAAGGTCGCGTCCAAGATCGTCTGTCCCCATAACACCGAAACTTGCACCTTCTAAGAATAGGCCAAAGTTGTCTACATAAACGTTAACAGCCACATCCCTATCATAAGCAAAGTTATCAATGAAAGTAATCTCTATACCATATACATATTTACCAGGCATACTCGTAAACAGGTTTTTCAGAATTGCAATGTCTTCAATACTTATTAAAGTTCCAGGGTCATGTAGGGAATTTTTAGCTATAATCCAACCTGAAGCGATACCTGCCGACGCATAGCAGACATAAACTTCGCCTTTTTCACCCTCAATGTCGCCATATAAATCTATGTAAAAACCTCTTGGAGGAGATGAAATGGATGGAATGTAATCTGGTGGAAAGATTTTTGTCAGATTTTCTAAGCCAACTTCAAGCGCCCCGAAAAAAACTCTGATTTTTATTGGTGCAAGGAGAATCCTTCCACCAGTGGCGTCTATTGTAAGGTAGTTTCTCCCTAGAATATTGAATAACCTGTTTTTCGATTCTATAGTGGTACCTAAAATGGCTCTAAAAATGCCCTGGCGAAGACTATATACAGTTACGGTCGTTGAAGGAGGAGTATTTATCCTTAACTGATAAACTTTTGGTTCAGTAATAACAACCTTCATCACTATGTAAAACCGTGCTCTCCTTACGGAAATATTCTCAAAGAGCATAAGTTCATGATTTACCACAAGCTCACCCTCATCGTGATCCATTGTAATATTTCTGTAAAGTGTAAGATAGTCAACACCGATATCTTTGATCTGGTTGATCTCCCGAGAACTTCCGTTCCCGATAGATATGTAATCTTCTACCTTAAATGATGAAGTATTTGCAACCCTTAGCCTAACGTCGCCCACGAAAGCTGGAGCCGTAAGAGTTGTTTGTGCTGTAAACCACCTCCTAGGGTAGTATATATCCGGTTTATTATCTTCGCTTTCGAGATCAGGGTCTGCAATACAGGGATCATTCATGAAACAGAAGTAGGGATAAACATCACCAGTATCCTCGTACATATATGGATACGTGGCGTTCCAAATTTCATTGTAAGTCTTATTGACGAGGCTGCCTTCGCTCACTATCCATTTTACGGCTTCCCAGTTGTTGTTTAACCATCTCCACCAATTTTTGTCGGATGCAGTAAGCCAATCCTTGACGGTTATATTCGCTGTCGCTATATGTAACCCAATGTAGTCGTTAACGCTGATCGATATATTACCACTGTAAGGTTTTGGTTTCCCTTTTTCTTTTGGGGCGTCAATTTGAATAACAAACCATTCCTCTTCAGGAAACTTTAAATCTATGACACTTCCATCGACGAGAAAATCTAGGTTACCTCTTAACCTAGCTGGCAATCCCGAAAAAGGGTAATCAAAAACTCGGTAAACATACACCTTAGAGACGCCAGGCGGTTGACCTAATGATCTTTGATATGAAACAGCTAATGAGCCATTTAAAATAATCACAGGAAAACCTTCAACCTTGTAGGGATAACCAACATTTTCATTGAAGCCAACGTTTATGCCAACCGTAGAGTTTGCCGGACGCAACGAAGTGTTCCAAACCCCACTTTCCACTAATGTTTTGGGGGCGCTGCACTCAACTCCTATAAGGTTTAAGTTTTCGGATAAATCAGGATTTCCCCCAAGCCACGTCGGAAGGAAGCGTAACCATGCAGGGGCTGCCCGCTTTCCAGCTAATGGTCCTTTGACGCTGGGATCCTCACCAAGGCTTGTATATGGAGTTAAATATGGAGCAGCCAAAGCGATAAATATGAAAAAGAAAATTAAGGATAAACCCAATAAGGCTCTTTTATTACGGATAAAAATTCTAATAAAGCCCATAAATCTTTTAATATTGAAAGAAAACATAGTTTCCTTCTTTTTTTGGTCTTGCATTGTATCACCCGTATTTTATGCGCGGGTCGATTACACCGTACAAGATATCTGAAATAATATTAGCAACAATAACGCATAAGGAAATCAAATAAAAAATTGCCATGAGCACGGTGTAGTCTCGGATATTTATAGCCGTCCATATCCAACCGCCTAAGCCCGGGTAAGAAAACACCGTCTCAGTTATTATTGCTCCAGAGAGAATAAAGCCAAAACTTAGGGCTGCACTTGTGATTATGGGTAAGCTTGCGTTTTTAAGTGCATGTTTGTATAAGACCGCGTCCTCTTTAAGGCCTTTAGCTCTTGCGGTTACAATGTAATCTTCCGTCACGGTTTCAAGCATGGCCGCCCTTGTTAATAGCAACCATCCTCCAAATGAGAAGATTGTCAAAGTAGTCAAGGGAAGGATTAAGTGTCTGACATAACCAGAAATTAGCTCTAATGCCTCTTCAAAGTTTAGCGATACATAACACACCATAGAATTTTCGTTATAAAGAGTCTTCGTCAGAACAGGTTGCGGCCATCCAACATTGGATAGTGCCCAATCAGCTGGGAACGCTCTTGCGCCAGGAAACCAATTTAAAACACCCACGAAGATCCATAAAAGAACTAACCCTATCCAAAAAGTTGGCAAAGAGTTCGTAATCAAAGCAGTTATTACTGAAAAAGTGTCAAACGGTCCTCCTCGCCTTTTTATTACGGCTATACCCAAGAAAATTCCAATTATAATAGAAATTATCGTCGATAGACCAAGCAACAAAACGGTGTACGGGATTTTTTGTGCGAGAACTACAGATATTGGCCTTCTTCCTGCAATTTCAATACCAAAATTAAACGAAAGTAAATTTCTTATGTATTTAACGAGCTGAATTTCGATTGGTTCATTTAATCCCCATAAGTCTCTTAAAGCTTGCTCATGGGCCCTACGGGATTCAGGACTTTCTTTAGACCAGGCAGCCATCAAGAAATCCGTCGGATCACCAGGCATTCTTATAAATATAACAAAGTTAAAACATATAACAACCAGTATTAGCATGAATGAGTACGCTATGCGTTTTGCTATGAATTTTCTGAGACCCATAGTTTCTCAACAAAAATGCATTCTATATAATAATTAAGCTTTTGCCTATCAATGCCAAGCCTTAAATATGGCACTATTAAATCCTAAAAACCAGATTGATAAACAACGGTGGGTAATGTGGTTTCACTTAAGAATCTAAATGCTATTTCAGTATTAATTCTCGCGGGGGCAATATTCATGGTCGTAAATGGATTGTTGATCCATTTAAACGGCAAACCAATAATCATTCAAACATATAATGCAAATACGTTGGAAGATATTTGGCCGAAGGCGCCTAATCCATCTGAAAGATTATGGGGGAGAATCGTTCTTGGAATGCCAGGTGCGGTGGAGGGAGGACTGTCGATTTTTTGGACAGTGTGGGCTATAATAGTTTTTGTTATTTCAATCTTAATTCTTTTGAAACCAATTAAATATAGGAGGATTGCTCCCCTAATTCTAATGTGTTCGCTATTAACCATCCCAATAGGAGCAGGGTTTATTGTTGGTCTATTTTTGGTGATAATAGCATGCTTTATAGCGTTTGAATGGCCTAAAAATTACAAAGAAACATTCGCCGGATCTATTTTAATGGCTCTAAAACTTGATTCAAAAGTTTTCTCAATGTTAGGGAAAAGTTTTGATGTGAGAAAAGGGGTTCTAGTGATATTTCTTGTTTCCATTTTAAGCAGCATAGGAAGTACTATATACAGCTATAATGTGAGTAGAATATACCCTCACCCACGCACAACAATACTCACAGAAGCAAAAGCTGGGGATATTCAAATATATGTGGTAGATGTAACGGATTTTAAAGGCGGGGATACCATTCTAATAGGAATAAGAGATCGTAAAGAGTACAGGCAGATAAGTTTTGTGGGAGAGAATTACTTCAACCTCACAGTACCTCTGGAATATAATCATGACAAGGGTGAACCAGTTACTTCGGTTTATTCTAAATCTTTCGATGCCATTAAAGCATATGAAATTTTATTAGTTGGAAAACTTGATATTAACTTAGGGATACTTCTACTCAATACGTTAGGTTACTTCACGATATCGGTTTTGAAATGGTTGATACTTACGATCCTGGTTTATGGTGTGTGCTCAAAACTATTAGACTCGCAGAACTCTTTTTATTCAACAGCAATGGCTACATCGCTGGTTTTTACCCCAGAGGTTTTAAATGTTTTCTTGCCAGTTCTGTTTTGTAACGAACCCATGCTTTCAGTAAGTCAAGTTCTGGTGTTTCTCCCTATTTCATGGCCTTTAACAGTTTTTTATCTATATCATATCTGGGGATTTTTACTGTTAACCTCGCTGATAGTAGGAGTCACAGAATTTGAAAAAACAAAGGCTTTAGGCACAGCACTCGTCATATCTTGCATTTACCTTATAACCGTTCATATCATGATGGCTCCCTTAACAAGCACTTTTGGAATAGGCATTGTATTAACAAAAGAATCACATATGACAGTCATGGCTTTAGTAGCAGTAGGAATAATTATATCCTGGTTTCTCGGAGCTTTCAAGAAAACCTAATATCTACGCTTTTTGCTCACGTTCTTCTTCTTGTTTTTTGTATAGTATCCAATCTTTATAGCCGGCAGCAACACCCCAGATGATGATCAATAATATTGTGGTAACCAAAGCAAGGTTTGAGGGCAACTGCAGGATAAACCATATAATTATCAAAGGAAGTATAATTATCAATATCGTTGAAAGGATAATTACCCATGCCCATCTGTTAGTGGTTTCATTTGACATGCCAGTTCACTAACCAGTTTAGATAATCCGAGGCTTTTAAGTTTTAGCCAAAAACAACTAAAGTCATACAAAAAAGAGCTAAGGATTAATTGATAAAAGAAGCAATCGCGAAGATAACGTTCTCTGAAGATAAAGGCTGATTTTTAGGCACTTTTAAAACTTATACCACTGGGTAGAAAATACCAAAGAAGTGAATTATATTCCAGTTTAACCACAAAATGATTTCTTTATTATGTTACAAGCTAGCTTCACATTTTCAGCATTCATCAACTAACACCTTAAGAGCGCGTATAGCTTGCCTTATTCTTTATTGCTAAACTCTCTAAAACCAAATTACAAGCGCTTACTACAACGTTAAAGAGTACACACCAGGCTTTACAAACATGGTGGCGTCAAGTGCTCAATAACTTATTGCCTCTTGAAGCTCTGGGTAACCATCTGGGACAATTAAAGTTTACGTTGCACCCGCTTTCTCAACAAGAAGACCGCCCTTCTTTGCAGATATAAAAATCGTTTAAAATTTTTAGTAACAAAATGTAACAAAATAATGAAACAGCAGAATATCAGTGGAAGATTTCTGAATTTAAATTCTGGAATAACGTAAATGAGGATGCTCCACACGTTAATGCTATCATTAAATGTAATATAAAGATATATAAAATGCGCATCCTCTATTTTAAAGTATTTTGATGTGTTTACTCCGTCAATAAATATTGCCAATTCATAATTGTTGTTCAATACTTTTTGGGGAATTATGATCCTACAAAAGCCGGAACCCCTTAAATCACTTTTAAGTGTTAAATTAAAAAGCATGCCGCATGTTAAGTCGTAGTGAAAGGATACGATAGTAGCGTTGCTAATGACACCTATATGATGCAGTGTACCGTTTAACACCAATTTAAAGTTTATATAAGGAGCCGCGATGGGATAGTGATCAATTTCTTTACAACTTTCTCCTACAATAAAAGGCTTATCACATATACCGTCGCTTCCAACAATGTTTTGTAAATCACCGTTATAAAAATCCGCCGAATCTGAGTTTGTGTCCCAATAGTTTCCACTAGCAGGATACCCATTATCCCACATGTTTGCGTATTCAGAATGGCAGATAACATGAATATTGTTTTCGGCAAAATTATTATAGAAGAAAACGTTGCCATCTGCATTTTCGATTTTAACGGCTGCTTGTTTGCTTAAATATAAATTGTTGCCTTCGAAAATGTTCATGCGCGAGAATAATAAGTAGATTGCAAGTGAATTATTTTTAAAAAAGTTGTAGCGAAATATGTTGCATGTTACGTTGTGTAAGAACAAACCGTAAACATTTTCGACAATTATGTTACCTTCAACAGTGTTGAGCTTAGACGTAAAAGTTTGTTCACCAGATATGTATGTTCCAATAGACAGATACAAGCCATACCTATTGCCACAAACAATATTTGAAAGAATGCTATTGTTTGTCGAAGCAACAAGTGAGAAACCAGACCATTGATTTGATTTAACAATATTATTGTTGATGACATTGTCATATGAAGACAATAAATAGAGACCGCGCTCGTTTTCTATTAACGTCGAGTTAGATATTGTACAATTATTTGTGTACGCTAAAAGGACACCGGCAAAGTTATTTTTGACATTAACGTCACGCACAACAATTTTAGAACAATTAATTAAACCGACGAACCCTGCATCTCCGGTTATTACTTTATCTTGTTGATCAACTAAATAGTATATTGACTTGCCATCGACTTTGTTTGTTTTATCGATATTATGTTTAAAATGTGGTAATGGAGATCCCCATATTCTGATATTTATCGTATTTTCGATCATTATGTTCGACTTTAGAGTATTATTGGTGGAGTCATAGATGTGAATTCCAACGTTGTTTCTTATGACCGAGTTGTTTTCCAACAAGTTGTTGGAGGAATAACGTAGATATATTCCATTTCTGTGGTTGACTACTACATTATTCTTAACAACAACATGGCTTGATCGGAATATGTAAATTCCATCAGATGTTGATAATGAGGTATTTACGATGAATCCTGATATGATAACATTATTGGCTGTTATTTTTATGCTAATTTGACCGTTAACATTGAGTAGCATGGTCTTATTAATGACACCTATCAAGGAGACCTTTTTTTCAATCGTCAAAGACTCGTAGTATATGCCTTCATCGATGTAAATGGTGGTACCTTCTACGGCGTTATCAATAGCCTCCTGTATTTTACTGTAATTTCCAGGCACGTATAAAACAGGATGTAAATCAAATGTTGAGCTCGTTTGCGGTGTGTCTGATATATGTTGATTAATCGGGATATTAAGACATGAAAGGGTAAAAATTTGGAAAAACAGAAAAGCTGCAACTCTTTTGAATCTATGGTTGTTATAGGCTATCATGTCAGTAAAATAGTTTAAGAAGTAAGATAAAAATGTTTATTAAAAGGATGGTTTCATATTGTTAGCAATGAAAATAGCTGTAGCTAGCTTAATTATTCTTATAATATTAGGAGCAACGTTCTGTTACTTAGGTAAAATTGAAGTAGAAGTGGCAACATCACAAGTGAGGATAGCGAACAAAATGTATAAAGAGGATTACCCAACTTGGCCTTACTATTCAAACACTTGGAGCTTAGAAGGAAGTTTTTCTGAAGGGGAATACATAGGCATTAATTTTAGACCATCATGGGATTGGTCTCTCGAACAATTTGACGAAGAAGAGCTCCCGCCTGGAAGTGGTAATTGGTATAGCGCTGTGAAAAAGCTTGACGTAAATGTTACCAACCCGAGGGGTGAAAGCACATGTTTTGGCATATACTTAGTGATAACAGAACCAAACGCAGGAGACGCAAGTGCGGTCACAATATTTCCAGATTACTTTAAAATTGAACAAAACAATGGATTATTAGTTGATAACGGTTACCCTAAACCAGAAACTGTGCGAAACGGTACAGCAAATTATAATATGATTATTTTGGGAAAAGCTCACTTAAGTGGGATTTATAAGGTGAAATTTAGTTTAGAATACAAAATCATAGATGTCAAATATGAGGATAACAAACCAAAACCGTGGATCCGCGATCCTATTGCTGCGCCATATGTGTGGGTATATGGTGTAGAAAAAGAAAACACACTAACCCGTCCATATGGTCATCTGCTATACTTAGGATTAGCCTTTGTGACGTTTGGAACGGCATTTGTGTTATATCGGTCAATAAAGGCAAGAAGCGCGCATAAAAAGAGACCTCGAATTAAGCTCCGGGGAAGATTGAATGCGGAGGAGGGTATTTGCACCTACGAATTGTAGGATTAACATTGATTGCAATATCTGTGATTTTAGGCGCGCTGATGTTTTCAAATCTCGCAGCCTATGAAAGAGTTGAAGATTTTGCATTGCTGGCTGAAGACCCAAATGTTAAGATTGTGGATATGATCGTCGATGTCCCGCCATTTAATCGAACCCGTGAAGAGGCAGAAAGGCTTGGGAAAAATTGGGGATGGGTAGGTTTTAACATATCTTTACCTCATGAGGGAATGTTAGGTTATCAAGCTTATGGTGTTATTATTTCCGCAAACCCAAATACAAAAGTGGACGTTGTTATGGGGGTAGTTAATGAAACTGGTTTAGAAATACTGGTCTTCGACGGTTTTTCTGATGTTGCGTGGAATTTTTCAAAAGTCTACACAGCAGCATCTCTTGATGAAAAAAAGCAATATCAGAAATTTTGGTTTAACGATCTCGATGGAGCCTCTAAGTATTGCGTATTATTTAGGGGACTAAAAAACGCTGCAGAGGATTTTTTGATTCTAATATCTATAAAGGAATCCTGGTACGAGGAGAAAGTTTTATTCCCTTTAACAAACACAAATGCGGCAATCACATTTATCATTCTCATAACCGGAACAAGTCTCATAATATTCGATAGTGGGAGAAAAAGAAGAAAATCAGGGTTTAAGACACGGAGAGTAATGCTCACATAAAAAATTGTTAGCCAGCCAAATATTAGTAAAAGCGCATTTAAATTTTCAGGGAAACACCTTCGCCAACGACTACAATTTTATTAAATCATTAGATAAACTTTCTTCAAATAGAAATTAGGTATACTCCTCATCTTCAGATATTGTGTAATTTGTTGACTCATTATTAAGAAATACTCGCCAGTCATTGTTGCCCCATAACAGTAGCTTTGGGACAATGACTCGGCAAGAGCTTTCAGCAATACCCAACGTAACGAATATGCATAATGTCGCATTATAGAAAAAGAATGTAGAGTTCATTGACAAAATGCTAGATACCGAAATTAAAATGGGTAAGCTAGAGTTCTCCAGGTAAATCACCCTAATAGGATCGGTTAGGGGATAGCAATTCAGATCGTCATTAATTTAGGAGGGGTATCAAAAATCCCGTCGCTACCTGATTTGTTTTGCTGCTCGCCCATATAGTGATCTGAATTATTATGCCAGCTCCAGTAATTTCCGCCTTTTGATACCCGAAATCCCAATAGTTTTTTGAATTGTATACATAGCACTTTCTTTCACCAATAAGGTTATTATGGTAGAAAAGGTTGCGATTGGAGTTGTAAATATAAAAGTGATGGATATTCGAGATCAAATTGCTTCTTAATACGTGTTGTTATAGGAGTTAACAAAATATAAGCAATGCCAATTTAGTGTTAGCTCTACGTTCTCGATCAATGTAAGGGTTGTAAAAGCGAGCAATATCCCTTGAAAGCCATTTCTGACCTTTACTTTTTAAATCCGAACGTTTGTTGAATTCACAGGGGATCCATCAACAGTATTCGAAAAGTCGAAGGCATTAACAAAATCATTGAGGCAACACCCCATGCACCCCGATACTCCATAAGTTATCATATAGAGTATTGTTAGCTAGCGCATTTTTCCAGAATACCATAACAATAGCCAAACTTGTTTTTAAACAATTTATTGTGTGAAATGACATTACTAGAAGAGCCTCAGAGTTGGAGGGCGATTTCATTTCTTATCAGATTATTCTGTTCTATAATGTTCATTTTTGAGTAGTTTAAATAAATTCCGTAAGGTCCTGTTTCTGAGATTAAATTGGAAATCAAACTATTGTTGCAAGACTGGTTTAAGACTATTCCTTCACATATGTATGAAATGTTATTTGCAAATACTGTGCTCTGGTTTGTTTTGTTAAGTTATATTCCATACGCCGGGTTGCTTCGCATTATGTTGTTTGATAAGGATACACTCGTACAATTATAAACTGTCACAGCTTGTCCATAATTCCAAACAAGACTGTTGTAAGTAAAGTTTATACATCTTGACGATTTAAACCATAGAGCTAAGTTGTTATTTTTAATAAAATTGTTATCCCCAAACCCCACCCGTTATACACACCCTACCCAGTCACAGTAACACAGTCACAGTATAAACAAAAGTCTAAAAATTTAAACATAAAATACAAGTTTTCTGAATAAACTTCAAAACTTCATCAGCCTCTTTAAAAACGTAAGTCTTACCCTGAAAAGTAAAAACCCAAACCTTACGACAAGGGTCAAAACTGAGAATTCCCTGAACGCTACTTTTAAAATATTTACCCATCAATAAACACCTAAACGTTTAACACGTTTTCCTTTTCATTTATTCACTCCTGTTTTTTCGCTAATTCAAATTCTTTAAGCAGTTCAACAATTGCATAGCGGATTACTCCGCTTCTGTTTTCTTCTTATATACATTTTATGAACATCTTTATGGTGTAAACTGAACATGTTCATAGAAGTCCATGGAAAATGAATGGTTGGATAAACAGATACTTAAAACATTACCTTATTGAAGATTTAACAGTTTACGCTTTACATAAGAAAATAGGCGGTTCTTATCCAACTGTTTTAAGACACGTTAAAAAGCTTCTCAAAGAAGAATACATAGTTGAATGTAAAGGTAAAAGGAACGCTTCCATCTTAAGCTTAACTCCTAAAGGCTTAGTTTTACTTGTGTTTGAAGGCGATATAGGTAAGCGTTGGGCTTCACTTAAAGAACAAGAGGAAAGTTTTGAGCTGTTTCTTAAAATGTTGAGTGACATTTCGAAACGTTCAAAAACGGTGGTTGGGGACTCTTGTGAGGGCTAAGGTTTTAACCATTAACGTTGAAGGGAACGGCTATTATCTGGGTATGGAGAAGGGTTGTTTCCTAGTTAGGGATAGAGAGGGTAATGTTCAACGCATCCCACTTTTTGAAAATGAGATTGGAGAAATAACTGTTTCAAGTGGAAATTTCATTAGCACAAGTGTTTTGGCTTCTTGTGGTTTTTGGAATATTCCGATCATTGTTAAGACTAGGAATGGTAATCCTGTTGCTGTTTTGCGTAGCCTTGATGATGACAGCCATGTTAAGACTCGCCTAGCCTAGTATGAAGCCTTACGTTGTCGGTGGAACGCCACATCAATTGTTAATAATCCAGTTTCCCTGTAACCAAGTTGTATCCGCCCCCATTCGAAAAAAGATGTGATAAATATTCCGGTGACACAACCGACAACCGTGTTGTTAATTGCATTGTTAAACTTGGATTATGCTGAAATCTTGAGTCCATTACCATTGTTCGTAATGATGATGTGGGACATTTAAAATCACAAAGAAGGCCACCTAACATGAAGTTCATAATAAGGAAAGACTACTACAGTGATTTAAACCATAGGCGAAAATGCTAAAAACATCCGGCCATAGAATAATACAAAAACAAAAATTAATCAAACTTGTTTCATCTATAGCCAAAAAATACTCAAAGAAAAAGGAAAACTTGCAACCATACAATTATAACAATACTCACCAAAATAAAAAAGGGAATCTATATACAAAGGAAAACGCTAAAATTTCGAATACAAGAGAAAATGGAAGCTGCTCAAGCAAGATTGAAGGTAACATGGCTTCTATTCGAAAAAGGCATAATTAGAAGACAGTGTAAAAATAGCCCGCTACGCGTTCTTCCATGCAGCAAACCATGTTCAACGCCAAGGATATTGTGCAAAAACCATTTAGACTTAATATCCGAATTCCTGACTAAAAATAATAAAAACAAACCTATATGACAAGAAATTCACGCAATACTTTTAGTATAGCTTTTGAAATTAGGGAAACAGCGACTACGAGATAGGCGTAGTATTTTACCAAGAGAAAAAAAGATCACTAATTAAAAATGCGAATTGACTCCTGAAAAAGCTCAAGAAGTGGTAAAGGAAATATTTAGCTTAACTTTCAGCAATTTTCTTTAATTGTTTTTGGTACATCTTAACAATTTCGCTTATTGTTGTTGCGTCTTCTGCTGCCTTGTCTATTCTGTAGTT
>FMJZ01011530.1_pt1 | contig 20947 bp, 22 predicted proteins | sample 1987881 | NCBI WGS metagenome assembly FMJZ01 (sample SAMEA4378227, study PRJEB15110) | soil metagenome | biome: soil; feature: Field; material: Soil | place: India | collected 2015-03-11 | depth 0 m
CGACCAGAAGCCCTCAATTATACCCGCAGTCACCAGTAGGGGTACAATTCCAAACATGAGTTGCGCGGCTAAGGCACCATTGCGCTTCAAAGCGCTAAAGCGGCGGTATCGCCCCGGAAAAAGAACCGCCTGCCCCAGCAACAGACCCGCAGCACCGGCTAGAAAAATGGCGGGCAACTCCAAGGCACCATGGGGACTGACAAACGCCCAAAAGGGATACTCTAGGTTGTTTTGCGCCACAAGGGCAGCGATTGCCCCCATATGTAAGCCATTGTTCCACAGGATATAGAGGGTTCCTAGCCCCCCTAGGATTCCTCCCGCCAGCGTTGCAAAAGCAACACTCAGGTTATTGGTCATAATCGCACTGGAGGCGAAGGGTTCGACACCCACAATTGACCCCATCCACAGCTTGCCCTCCTCTTCTACGAGGGACAGAATATCTGAGGGCACGATCAGTTCCAAAAATTGGCGATCGCTCCACCCATACCACCAAGCGATTGCGGCCCCCACCAGAAAGACCCCGAAGGCAAAGGCAGTATAGGCCCATGTTTGCTGGACCACTGCCGGGAAGCCCCGCTGGAAAAACCACCAAACTTTGCGCCAATCTTGGGAGCGCTGCCCCTGATAGACTTGGCTGTAGCTCCGCAAGGTGAGACCCTGCAAATAGCTGACGATGCTACTGCCCAAGCGGCGAGTTTTTGCCCGCGCCAAATCTGCACTGACCAAGCGGTACAACTGACTGAGGCGGCAAATCTCCGTTGCCGATAGCCCCTGAATCCCCTCTGTCTCAGCACGGTTGAGGAGTTGTTCTAGCTCTAGCCACTGCGGCTCTTGGCGGATCAGCCAGCGTTCAACATTCACGACTGTCGGATTCCTCTTGAATCGCCCCCAAAAAGGACGCTAGGCGTTTGCGGGGAATGTAGGGCCAGCCGCCATTGGTTTCAATATCCCGCAGCAATTTATAGAGCGCTTGGCGGTTGGTGGGCAAGGCCGCTTGAAACTGATTGTCACAAATTTCACGGTGCAATTGCTCCAAAAGGCGCAGCAGTGCCAACAGGTCGTGGACATTTCCATTGGCTTGGTCAGCCGCCATACGGATGCGTTCAGCAAGGGCGTTGAGGTCGGTTGTACTTAAAGAGGATGGTGAGGAAATCATTTTTTCTATAAAGCTTTTTGAACTGAGAATAACGATGTTTTAGCACAGTTGCTACGATCGTCTTAACAAAGAAAGAGGTTTCTGACCATGTTTCGGACACCTGTTGCCCTTCTGGGGACAGCAACTTTAAGCCTAGGTCTGGCGATCGCCCCCCCTGTTTTGGCAGAAATGGAAGTGAAAGTGGCTCGCGACAGTAGAGGCCGTGTTTATACGGTAGATATGCATTCCCGTCGCTTTTATCCAAGTGGATTTTAGCCTCTCGACCGTTGGAGACGATTACTGGCATCAGGCAACCGCCTCCTGTAATCCCTACGATGTTAAGAGTGATTATTACGGTTGGGAGTGGACTGGGACAAAAAGCTATCCTCCCGGCACGATAGCGGGTGACATTGCCCGTGCGGTCTGTCGTCGTTAACCTGCTGCTGCACCAATACCCCGTGCGAGGTCAGCGGGAGCAAAAACCCCTAGCTCCGTGATAATGCCGCTAATTAAATGGGCAGGGGTGACATCAAAGGCAGGATTATAAAAATCCACGCCAGCGGGTGTAATGCGGCTAAACCCCACCTGATAAATTTCTTGGGGGTGTCGCTCCTCAATGGGAATTTCCGCTCCAGTGGCAATTTTGGTGTCAATAGTAGAAAGGGGTGCGGCGACAAAGAAGGGAATGTTATGGGCTTTGGCAGCAAGGGCAACACTATAGGTGCCAATTTTGTTGGCGGTATCTCCATTCAGGGCAATGCGATCGGCACCCACCACCACCGCATCAATCATCCCCCGCTGCATACAGTGCGCCGCCATCGTATCCGCAAGCAGGGTGACGGGAATCCCCTCTTGCACACATTCCCAAGCGGTTAATTTAGCTCCCTGAAGGCGGGGACGAGTTTCATCGGCATAAACCCGCTCCAAGCGACCCGCCGCCCAAGCCGCACGAACCACCCCTAACGCTGTTCCATAGCCTGCTGTCGCTAGGGCACCGGCATTGCAGTGGGTGAGCAAGCGCAACTTCTCGGGAGTTGTCGGCAGGATACTAAGGCCGTTTTCACCAATGGCTTGACAGGTTTGCACATCTTCACGGGCAATGGTTTGGGCGGTTTCAAGAAGGTGATGCTGGAGTTCCTCAAGGGTGGCTGTGGCCTGCTGGGCTGCCCCTAGCATGCGATCGATGGCCCAAAATAAATTCACTGCCGTCGGGCGGGTTTGCCGCAATTCGGAAGCGACATTCTCCAGGTGAGCCAAGAAGCCCTCGCGATCGCTCCCCGTGTATTCCCGTGCCCCTAAGACCATGCCAAAAGCGGCTGCCACACCAATCGCTGGTGCACCCCGGACAATCATTGTCCGAATGGCGATGGCCATCTCCGCTGCGGTGGTGATGTCCTTGAGTTCATACTGTTCTGGCAAGCGGGTTTGGTCGATTAATTGCACGCGATCGCCCGCCCACACCACAGGAAAGATGGTTCCGACATTTGCTGTGACAGCCACAACAGCCTCCGTGCTCACTAAAATAAAATTGAATACAAATCATAACCCAAGGGAGAGCTTATCAGTCTGGAATTTAGCCCCCTAGGCAAAGGTCAGTTCACCATTCACCTCGAGACGGGTAAATTGGTTGGGAATCAGAAACTGCTCCCCCAAGGTTTCCGCCACACTGGGGGTAATCCAGCCCAGTTGCTTCAAAAGTTGAATGGCAACGGCATATTTGGCACGCTTGGCGCCATCGCTGACCTTAATTGCCAATCCCATGCCTTCGCCCACACGACCCACACACTGAATCCCCTCAGCTCCAGACTTACTGAGGATTTCCCCCTCCGTGAGGCGCATTAGCTCGCTATCAAAGGCACCGACTCCGGCAACAAAATCAGGATGGTGAGTCATGGCACGAACGACGCGCTCCATTGCCCAGTCATTGCCCGAGGCCAGTTGGCCGTAAAGGGTAGCCATCTGCACCAGCTGCATCAAGTACGTGGGCGCCCCACAGTCGTCGTGGGCACAGATAAATTCTGCGGCGGGCATCTTCAGTAGTTCCGCCACCTTGGAGAGGATCAGGGTCTGAACGGGGTGATTTTTGTGGAGATAGCTTGCCAATGGCCAATTGCGCTGTTGACAAACCGCTAGCATTCCCGCGTGTTTACCCGAACAGTTGTGTTGGAGTGCCCCTTGGCGGCCGGGGGGAACGGGACATTGCAAAGCGGTGGGATCCACATCAGCACGCCAGAGAATATTAAAGACTTGGCGTACTTGCTCAATACGGCCTTGGTGAGAGCTACAGATAATGGCGAGGTCGCGATCGCTCAAGTCAAACCGCTCCATCGTGCCCGTGGTGGTCACTGCCAAGGCTTGAAAGGGCTTGAGGGCAGAGCGGATAAAAGCAGCGGTTTCAGCGTTTCCCGCAAGGGCAAGAATTCGCCCCCGCACATCACAGACAACGGCATGGGCATGGTGGCGCGACTCAACAATCCCTTCCCGCAGTAAGCAAACATCGAGGGCAGGGGCTTGGGTGCGTTTGGACATAGATTCGGTCATGCGGGTAAATGAGCAACAATAGCAGCAGTAGCTACAGGAGTGCCCAAGCAAGGGCCAGTCCCAACGAAAAGAGCACGAGTGCCAAAAGGGTCACCTGTAACCGTTGCAAAATCGGGCGCAACTCGTAGGTATAGATCAGGCGATCTTGAGCCAATTCCGCTTCGGGCTTTTGCCATTCTTGACCGTCATACCAGCCCGTTTCTTCATAAACCACGGTGGGACGTTGCAGGCGATCGCCGACGTAGGCCCAACCCAACACAAGGCGCAGGAGAATGAGTAACAGCAGGAAATTGGCGCCTAGGGCACCGGCCAAGAACGTGTGAATGGGTGCCTCTTTCAGAGAAAAGCTGGCGATCGCCACCGGTCCACTGACTAGCCAAGCCATCCCCCACAGCAATGCCAAACGCCGTTGAAAACGCGGACGCGGCCAACTCGACCATTCAAAAAACCAAGAGGCTTTGAGGTCACGATATTCGTTGATCGGTCGTTGATCTGCCGGGACAGGACAGAGAATCTGAGACACAGTGGCACAAGTTTAAGGACACTGTTTCCAGCATACCAGTCTCGCTGAAATCGTGGATCGCCACAGCATGTATGCAATCGGGCGATCGCCCCGTACACTAGAGGGTGGCACTCCAACCCTGCGTCTAGTGGGGGAAAAACGTTGTTGGTATATTGATTAATCCCTAACTCCGGCACCTTTGATGGAATGGCACCATTTTGATGTTGCGCAATTACGTCTGATTGATCAGTTGCTGGCCGGGCACAACCTGAGTCCAGCACAGTACGATATTACGCGCCGTGTGATTTATGCAACGGGGGATTTAGAATATCTGAATTTGATTGTCTATTCAGAGCAGGCCCTGCAATCCGGTGTGGCTGCCCTTGCCGCTCATACCCCGATTGTGGTGGATGTGACGATGGTGCAGGTGGGGGTGCTCTCCTACACTCAAAATACCTTTGGCAATCCCATTTACTGTGGAGCAGAAACCTTCACCCGTCCGCAGCAGGAAAAGTCCCGCATTGCCTTTGGTGTAGAAACCTTGGCACGACGCCATCCCACAGCCATTTTTGTTATCAGTAGTGATCCTTCAGTCCTAGAACCCCTCCTGACCTTAGTGGAGGCTCAGGAAATTCGCCCTGCCTTAATTATTGACGCTGCCCCCAATTTTCTCCCTCCCATTTTGGATCGCCTGCAAAAGTCTTGGGTGCCCCACATCTCCATTAAGGGATGCAAGGGGGGCGTGAGCGTTGCCACAGCAATTATGAACGGCTTACTCAAGTTGGCTTGGACGGCCTATGGTGATCCCCTTCCCTGAAACGAGTGAATGGCTCTGTATCGGCCAAATTGTCGGTGCCCACGGCCTGCGGGGGGCGGTCAAGGTCAAGCCCTTTAGCGATTTTCCCGAACGCTTTACAGTGGCGGGTTCTCGTTGGTTGCGATCCCTTCGGCAGCCCCAACCCTATGCGGTTACCCTCGTGCGGGGGCGATTTTTACCCCGTGCTGAACAGTTTGTCGTTACCTTTGCGGAAGTCAGCGATCGCACCGCAGCGGAGGCACTCAAGGGGGCAGAAATTTTAGTCCCCGCCAGCGATCGCCCACCCCTTGCAGCCAATGAATACCACCTCATGGACTTGATTGGACTCGCCGTGTATCACCAAGGTGAGCGGGTTGGCGAAGTGGTGGGCTTGGTCAATGCGGGCAATGACCTACTAGAAGTGCAGTTACTCGACCCAGCGCACAAAGCCCCCCGATCGGTGTATATTCCCTTTGTGCCAGCCATCGTGCCGGTGGTTGATCTAGCAGCCCGAAGAATTGAAATTGATCCCCCCTTAGGGCTGTTGCCCTGATCAATCCCTACTAAGATCGTTAATAATAGTTGTTTAGCCCCGACTCTTGAGATTGTTGTTGAGTGAGTTGCCCCAGCCCATCCCTTAAAACCCGTTAATTTCACCTTGACGGTAGCCTTTACCTGAGCGATCGCCCTACCGTTTGCCCTTTCGTAGAGATTTCAGAGCCTTTGAGAGACAGCATGAGTATTGGTAAAGTTCGCATTTATGACCTATCAAAAGAGCTCAACCTAGATAATCGAGATTTATTGGCGATCTGTGAACAGTTGGGAATTGCCTATAAAAGTCACAGCAGCACAATTTCCGATGCCGATGCCGATCGCATTCGCGAAGCTGCCAAAACCTATCAACCCCATAGTGCCTCTCCCCGTAAAGTTTCAAAAACACCTCCTCCTGTGAAGAAAGCCCCAGCCCCTCCAAAAACACAGCAAATTGTTGCTGTGCACACTCAACCCCGCTCTGAGATGCCAGAAGCGCCCAAGCCTCAATTACAACAACCTCCCGCTCGTCCCCAGGCACCGCAACCCCCTGCGCCAGTTGCCACCAAGCCAGTGGAACCTGTGGCGCCCAAACCCCCTACACCTCCCGCAAAACCCGAACCGACACCACCGCGTCCAGCGCCTACTTTAGTTCCCCCGCCCGCTCGCCCGACCAAGAAAGTGGAAAAAGTCGCTGCGGCTCCCTCGCCCCGCAAAGAGCTAAAGGAACCCCCTAAAAAAGAAAAAGTGGCGATCGCGCCCGCGAAACCCAGCAGTCAAGATCGCATCGAAATTGTCCAGCGGGCAGTTCCCCCGGTACCCGTCAAGCCCCCGGGAATGGCCCCCAAGCCAGCTTTACCAGAGCTACAACCGCCACCCAAACCCGTTGCCCCAGTCCTGCGGGCACCGAATCCACCGAAGCCCGTCACCGAAACCGTTGAGGTACTCGATGACAAGTCCGCTAGCAAAGTCATCAAAGACCGCCACCGTCACAAAGACTTTGATGATGAGGAAAACAAACGGAAATCCTCCCGCGTCGTCAAGTTGCGCGAAGAAATCATTGACGAAGAGGAAGAACTGGAACTCACCAGCCGTTTGGTCGGGGTACACCAAGTAACGGTCGATGTCAGTCAATCCCTGCAACGGCCACCCAAGCCCAAGGCGCCTCGTCCCGCCCGTCCCATTACACCAGCGGCGAAAACTGAAAAAAGCAGCGAGAAAAAACAACCCCGCCAGCGCGATCGCCGTCATGAAGAGCCAGCCGAAGCACCACCGCCCGATCACATTACGATTGAAGGCCCGATGTCAGTGCAGGAGTTGGCCAGTTTAGTGCGTCGTCCCGAAGCGGAAATCATTAAAATCCTCTTCTTTAAGGGAATTGCCGCCACCATCAACCAAACCCTTGAGATGGAAACGATTGAACTCGTGGCCAAGGAATTGGGGATTACGGTGGAAACGACACAGCACAAAGCCGAGGCCACAAAAGTCACCGAAATGCTCGAGTCGAGCGACCTCGATCACCTGCAACGGCGTCCACCCGTGGTCACAATTATGGGTCACGTGGATCATGGCAAAACCAGCCTTCTCGATGCCATTCGCAATGCCAAAGTTGCCCAAGGGGAAGCAGGCGGCATCACCCAACACATTGGTGCTTACCACGTGGATGTCGAACACAACGGCGAGAAACATCAGGTGGTCTTTCTCGATACCCCTGGTCACGAAGCCTTTACCGCCATGCGGGCACGGGGGGCACGGGTCACCGATATTGCCGTTCTCGTGGTTGCTGCCGATGATGGGGTGCAACCCCAAACCATTGAAGCCATTAGCCACGCCAGGGCAGCTAAAGTGCCGATCATTGTCGCCATTAACAAAATTGACAAAGAGTCTGCCCAACCAGAGCGGGTCAAGCAGGAACTTACCGAATACGGCTTGGTGCCTGAAGAGTGGGGGGGCGACACCATTATGGTGCCCGTCAGTGCCCTGCAACAGCAAAATCTCGATACCCTCCTAGAAATGATCCTGCTCGTCGCTGAAGTGGAGGATCTCTACGCCAATCCCGATCGCCCCGCCAAAGGCACCGTCATTGAAGCCCACTTGGATCGGGCACGGGGACCTGTAGCCACATTGCTGGTACAAAACGGTACCCTGCGGGTCGGCGATATTCTGGTGGCAGGTGCCTGTTTTGGTCGGGTTCGCGCCATGATTGACGATCGCGGACAGCGTGTCGAGGCAGCAACCCCCTCCTTTGCCGTCGAAGTCTTGGGTCTGGCGGATGTCCCTGCTGCCGGGGATGAATTTGAAGTCCTCAGCGATGAAAAAGCCGCCCGTGCCCTTGCGGAGGAGCGAGCCGCCGCTCAACGCCAATCCCGCCTTGCCCAAGCCGCCGCCGCCCGGCGGGTCTCCCTGACCTCGTTGTCCAGTCAAGCCCGCGAAGGGGAACTCAAGGAACTCAATCTCATTCTCAAAGCCGACGTTCAAGGTTCCGTCGAGGCGATTTTGGCGGCTCTCAACCAACTGCCCCAAGATCAAGTACAGTTGCGAGTCTTGTTGGCTGCCCCCGGCGAAATTACCGAAACCGATGTTGACCTTGCCGCCGCCAGTAGTGCCGTTATCATTGGCTTTAATACTACCCTTGCCTCAGGGGCACGCCAAGCGGCTGAGCAGCACAACGTTGATGTCCGCGAATACAACATCATCTATAAGCTCCTCGATGATATTCAAGGGGCAATGGAGGGGATGCTCGAACCCGAACTGGTCGAGGAAGAACTGGGTCAAGCTGAAGTGCGAGCTATCTTCCCCCTCAGCAAAGGGGCTGTGGCCGGTTGTTATGTCCTCAATGGGAAGCTCGTGCGCAACTGCAAAGTACGGGTGCTGCGCCAGCAAAACGTGATTCACACAGGCATCTTGAGTTCGCTCAAACGCATGAAGGATGATGTCCGCGAAGTTGCAGCGGGCTACGAGTGTGGTGTGCGCTTGGAGGATTTTCAGCAATGGCAGGAAGGAGATATTATTTACGCCTTCCAAACAGTGACAAAACGTCGTAGTCTTGGCAGCGGTAGCGATAGAAACTAAACTGAGTCAGAGTTGATCAATTGATAACTCTAAATTCAAGATCAGCCTGATGTGAGGAAAACGCTATGGGACTGCAGCGTCGTACGTTTTTGCACCGTTTGGCGCAGGGGATCGAGGCGATCGCGATCGCCACAGGCAGTAAAACCCTACTCACGGCCTGTGCCGGCAATGTGGATTCGACCTCTGGAACCTCAACTACGGGCACCGTCTCCAGCAATGGCCTACTTAATCCCGGTACATTGGCTTGGGGTGCTGAGGCTATTAGTGGTGCTCCCTACGTTTTTTACGACCCAGTTGATCCCAGTAAGTTGATTGGCTTTGAGGTGGAAATTGCCGACGCGATCGCCCAACTGATGGGGGTCAACGCCGTATTCGTTGCCACCGCCTACGATCAACTGTCCGCAGCCCTTGCCGCCAATCGCTTTGACATGATTCTCAACGGTTGGGAAATCACCACCGATCGCAATCGCACCCAACTCTTTTCCCAGCCCTACTATCGCTATGGTCAACAGATCGTTGTCCGAGCCAATGACCCCCGTTTTGAGCAATACACTGCCACTAGTGAAGTCACACTAGCCAATCTGGCTGGCATGACTGTCGGTACTGGCATTGGCTACAAAGCCCAAGAAATTCTTGAAAGGGACAAAAACCTTAAAACCCGTGCCTACGATGGCAACCTGCCCTTTGATGATCTCGCCCAAGGGCGCATTGATGCCGTGATGCTAGACTATCCGATTGTCGCCTACTACGTTCTTGGCGCCGGTCCAGGGGGCACGGTGAACAATAGCCTGCGCCCAATTGGTGTCCCGATCTTTTTGAATAACTATGTGATTGCCTTTAACAAGAACAACCCCAAAGGAGAAACCCTCAAAACAGAAGTGGATCAAGCCCTCGACATCCTCAAGAAGGACGGCACATTACGCCGCATCTACGAAAAATGGAAAATGTGGAATGATCAACAGACCCAAATTGGTATCGTTTAGGCAGTAGCAACAGACGTAACCCAACCTCTTCGATGGAACTGATCCAAGCTGCCCTGCCCGCCTTTTTGCAGGGGGCACTAAATACACTCATTTACTGTGGCATCTCTTTTCCCTTGGCAGTGTTGCTAGGCATTGTCCTCGCAGCCATGAGCACCTCCCCCTTTCTGTTTCTGCGCTGGCCAGCTCTTGGCTTTATTGAGCTAATGCGCAATACCCCCATGATCACCCAACTGCTCCTGCTCTACTACGGCATCGGTGCAGTATTAGCCCAGATGAATCTCGCGACTTGGGTGAATGCGTGGACAGCAGGGGTGACAGCCCTGGCGCTCAACTATGGCACCTATGAAGCAGAGGTCTTTCGTGCCGGCCTGCAAGCGGTGGATGTGGGTCAACGGGAAGCTGCCCTCTCCCTAGGCATGAGTCAACAACAGGGATTTGTGCGCATCATTTTGCCTCAAGCCATTCAAATTGTGATCCCACCCCTAGTCAATGACTTTATCTACATGCTCAAGGATTCGGCCATTGTCAGTGTGATCGCTGGGGTGGATCTAACCTCGGTGATGCGGGTATGGGTGATTCGCAACAGTAGCAATCCATTTCCCCTCTATGCGCTGGCCTTCATCCTCTACCTGCTGATGAGTTTACCGATCGCGTGGTGGGGACGGCGTTTGGAGCAGCAGCTAAAGGCTAAAATATCCTAAGGTCTGCACATTCTGGAGCCGCTTTCCCTGTGAGCGATCGCCTGCACCTGACCCACTTACCCAGTCTCGCCACAGAACGGGACGGCCAAGATGTCATCCGAGGTCTGACTCAGCAACCCAAGTCCCTTCCCTCCTACTACTTCTACGATGCTGCGGGATCGCGCCTCTTTGAGCAAATCTGTGAGCTGCCAGAATACTACCCCACCCGTACAGAATTGGGCATTTTAGAAACCGCCGCCGGGGCGATCGCCCAACTCACGGGCGCCTGTGAACTCGTGGAACTTGGCAGTGGCAGCGATCGCAAGATTCGCCTTCTCCTATCGGCCTATGCCCACGTACAACCTCGGCTTTACTATCGTCCCATTGATGTCAGTGGCTCGATCCTCAAAACTAGCGCCATGACTCTTCTTGCCGACTATCCCCAGCTCAGTATTCATGGTCTTGTCGGCACCTATCAAGTGGGCTTAGAGCACCTACCCCCCCCCTTGGCACCCCGCCGCTTGCTCTGCTTTCTCGGTAGCACCATTGGCAATCTCTCCCCCAGCGAATGCCAGACCCTTTTTCAACAGATTTATCGGGTTCTTAGGGACGGGGACTATTTCCTGCTGGGCGTAGATCTGATCAAAGACACCAGCATTTTGCTCCCTGCTTACAACGATGCCCAAGGGGTGACGGCTGCTTTTAACCGCAATATCCTCCATCACCTCAACTGGCGCTTTCAAGGAAACTTTCAGCCCGCAGCCTTTGCCCATCGCGCCATCTATAACCCAATTGCCCAGCAAATTGAAATGTATCTCGATTCGCAACAGAGGCAAACCGTTACCTTAGCTGCTCTTGATTTTCTGTGCACTTTTACTGTGGGTGAACCGATTCTCACCGAAATTTCCCGCAAGTTTGATCTTGCTACCCTCAAGGAAGCATTAACGGCTGCTGGATTTCGATGGATCAACGCCTTTACTGATCCTCAGCAGTGGTTTGCCCTCTGCCTCTGCCAGGTTTAGAGCGAAGGCCCTAGGAATAGGTTAGAATCAGGGAGAAAAGCCGCCTTCATGGCTCAGGTTGCGGCGTTGATAGCTCAGCGTGGAAGGATTCTATGCCCATCGGAGTACCCAAAGTCCCCTACCGCATGCCCGGTGAACCCTACACCCAGTGGATTGACATCTACAACCGTCTCTATCGCGAGCGGATTATTTTCCTTGGTAAAGAAGTCGATGATGAGATTGCCAACCAAATTGTGGCGGTGATGCTCTACCTTGACTCCGAAGATCCGGGCAAAGACATCATGCTCTACATCAACTCCCCTGGTGGCTCCGTCACCGCCGGCATGGCAATCTATGACACGATGCAACATATTAAATCCGATGTCGTCACTATTTGTGTGGGTCTGGCTGCCTCGATGGGGTCTTTCCTCCTTGCAGCCGGTACCAAAGGCAAACGGTTGGCACTCCCCCACTCCCGCATCATGATTCACCAGCCCTCTGGCGGTACCCGTGGCCAAGCAACGGACATTGAAATCGAAGCGCGCGAAATTTTACGGGTACGGCGACAACTCAATGAGCTATACGCCTACCATACCGGCCAGCCCCTCGAAAAAATCGAGCGGGATATGGATCGCGACTTCTTCATGTCCGCCGAAGAGGCAAAAAACTACGGCCTGATTGATCGGGTGATTGAGGAGCGTCCCAACTAGTTTGCCTGCCCTAGTGACATAAAAAATTGTTGAAATATTGAGGTTTACTATGTTGCAAATCGTGCAAGCATGCCGTAGGCATTTGCCCAAGCGTACCGTAAGCATTAGCCTATCTGTTAGCAGCTTCTCTCTCCTTGTTGGTGCCCTCATGACATTGGGCACAAGTCAGCCCGTGCGTGCTCAAGCCGCCAGCCCTCTGCCGCCGGAAATGATGAAAACCACGGTTCAGCAAGTGAGTGATTCCCTTGCCAAGTATGTTGCCAGGTCAAGCTGTAGCGACATTGGGAAACTAATCAAAATGTTGCCCACCGAGGGAAGTAGCCCAGCACTCGATCCCAACTCGATCATTGGTGCAGTCATGCTCTCAATTAAAAACAGCCCCGATCTGCAATCCATCATTGCCTCGCGGGTCGGACCACCTTTGATTAGCAAAGCCGTGGAATGCAATATGATTCCCCCTGAACTAATTATGCAGGTGATGAGCCGATAACTGTCACAACTGCAAGGAGAACCCCATGACTTGGCGTGCCACCACCACTGTCCTGGATCGGATTTTTGCCAGCTTGGCGTATTTGCTACCGCTCTTTTACGTTATGCCCTTTGGCGGCTTCTTATTTGAGCTGTTTCCGCCACTGCAAGCACTGGTGTTGGTGGTACTGCCCGTCGCCTTGATCTATTCGATTCCCTTTGCAGGGTTACTTGTTTTTATGCTGTTGTACCTGCTGGTGGTGCGCAACAACCGTGTGAGTCTCTTTATTCGTTACAACACGATGCAGGCACTGCTGATGGGGATTGTGCTGTTTATTGTCCAACTACTGGTACAACTACTGATCCGCGTTGCTAGTTTTGATCTACTGATTAAAGTACTCTTTAACTTTGTCTTTATTGCCACGGTGATTGGCGTCGTTTATGCAGTGATTCAGTCTGTGCGCGGCATCTATGCCGAAATTCCCACGCTGTCGGATGCGACAAAAAGCCAAGTATTCTAGGGGATGCGAGGGAGTCCCTCATCCCGTATGATCAGAAGGTGACGCTACGAAAAACGACAACATCATGGAAACACTCAAAATTACCGTTTATATCGTTGTGACCTTCTTTGTCCTGCTGTTTGTTTTCGGGTTCCTCTCGGGTGACCCAGCTCGTAACCCTAAGCGCAAGGATCTTGAGTAATCCTCGCCAAAGGGGGCGGGCATCGGGTAACGTAACTAGGCAGTGGTCGTGAGGAAGTTTGGCCGTTGTTGTTCTTACCCCTTTTTGCTAGTTTGCCCCCCCCGACACAACCCGCAGAAATTACTGAGGTCAGCGGTGCATCACAAGCGGATTTATTGGGAACAACGGTAGCCCCTGATCTCAGCAGTACAACGCCGGTCATCCCCAGGCCAACACTGGATTTTACAGCCCCCCTCCGCCTTGGGGAGGCCAGGGCAGAAACGCCCGTTGTCCGTGACCAGCCCTTAGAGGTGACGGCCGATCGCCAAGAGTTTGACCTGATACGGCGATTATTTAATGCCATTGGCAATGTTTTCCTCCGATTCAAGGAAGCCGAACTCACTGCCGATCGCATTCAAACCGATATTGACGCCCAAATTCTTGTGGCGGAAGGCAATGTGACGATTAGGCGTGGCGATCAAGTCCTACAGGGCGATCGCTTAGAATACAACCTCAGACTCGATCAAGGCTCCCTCACGAATGCTCGCGGCGTTGTCAATACCGCTAGGGCGGATCAAGATCTGAGCCTGATCAGTTTTCCTAGCCCTCTCCCCGGCCTTGATGAACAGGGCACAGACCCCCAAGCAGAAGTGACGGAAACGTTTGATCGGTTGCGTTTTGAGGCCGATCGCCTAGAATTTGATGGCCGCCGCTGGTTTGCCACCAATCTACGCATAACCAATGATCCCTTTAGTCCCCCGGAACTCGAAGCACGGGCACAGGAAGCCACCGCCGAACCCCTCAGTGCCGATGAAACTCTCCTAGTTGTGCGACAGGGGAGGGTTGTTTTCGATCAACGGGTGGCTTTGCCTATAGTCCTGCGCCGCTTTGTCGTGGGTCGCCCCTATGAAATTCTGCCCTTTGAATTTGGCTATGACGAGCGCGATCGCGGCGGAGTATTTTTGGCCTATCGGTACAGAGCAATCAACACCCCCAATACCCAAATCACCTTCCTGCCATCCATTTATTTAGAACGGATCATCAACAACAACTTTGATGTCTTTGATGCCAAGAGCTACGGGGCGGCGATCGAGCTAGGCCATCGGTTCACTCCCCAGACTCGTGTGCGCGGTTACGGCTTCTTGAATACGCTAAACCCCAGCGACTGGCCGAGTACGTCACGGGCAGGGGCAGACTTGTTCCACACCATTGATGCTCGAAATCTGCTGACGGTTTCTGCCATTTATCGCCAACGGGTTTTTAATCGTTCCCTTGGGGAGCAGGAAATTACGAGTAGCTTTGGAGGCGCGTTTAGGGGTACAAGTATTCCCATAATTCAAGGCCTAGCACTCAGTTATCTTCTGGGAGGTCAATATGTCACGGCTGCCAGTGATGATCCCTCCCTACCCCCCAAGCCAAGCCTAGGTCGTCTTCAAGCTGCTGCAAGTCTTAACTGGGTGATGCCCATTTGGCGGGGTACGCCCTCACCGCCAACGCGAACCCAAGGCCTGCGCTATAGCCCCCGTCCTGTACAACCCTTCTTGCAGTTCTATAGTCAGTTGGGCGGTGTAGCGAACTACTATACCAATGGCAGTACCCAACCCGCGTTAGTTGCAGGGGCAGGTTTTCGGGGTCAAGTGGGTCATTTTTCTCGTAATTGGTTTGACTACACCAGTTTTGATGTGGGATTTACACAGACATTGAGTGAGCCATCCTCCCCCTTTCTCTTTGATCGGATTACTGACTTTAGTGTGCTTAATGTGGGACTGTTGCAGCAGATTTACGGTCCGCTGCGAGCGGGTGCCCAAATGCAGATTAATGTGGACACTGGCACAGTTTTCGATACCAACATTATTGTGGAATATAGCCGTCGCACCTATGGGGTGGTGTTTCGCTATAACCTCGATCGCCAGTTAGCGACAATTCTTTTGCGCATTAATGGGTTTAACTGGCGCGGCAATGCTGATCCCTTGTCCAGTCGCGGACTCGGTAGGGCGACCGATGGTGTGATTCGCTCCAATTAGGATGATTCTTCTATGCCAACACCCAATGTACGTGTTTTTCCGGATTTGGCTGCCCTGACAGCGGCGGCAAAGCAGTTTGTTATTGAGCAGGCCACTGGGGCGATCGCCCAACAGGGGCAATTTACGCTTGCCCTTGCCGGGGGCAACACGCCAAAACCGTTGTATGAAAGCCTTATCTCTGCAGATACCCCCTGGTCACGGTGGCACATTTTTTGGGGGGATGAACGCTATGTGCCCCTTGAGCATCCCGACAGCAATGCGGGGATGGCTTTTCAGGCGTGGCTCAATCATGTACCGATTCCCAAAAACCAGATTCACCCCATGCCAACGGAGGATGCGGATCCCCAGATGGCTGCCGATCGCTATGAGCACATCCTGCGCCAAACCTTTGGCATCCGTGAAGGAGAATTTCCCAGCTTTGATCTGATTTTGCTCGGTATGGGGCCCGATGGCCATACGGCGTCCCTGTTTCCCCACACAGCAGCCCTGACGGTGGGCGATCGCCTGATGACTGTGGGCAACAAAGATGGCCAACCCCGCCTTACCTTCACAGTGCCCCTGATTAACCATGCCCGCCAAATTCTCTTTCTCGTGACCGGTGCCAATAAACAAACTGCCCTGCGCCATATCTTTGCCGGCACGGGTGATCCCCATCTCTATCCGGCACGGCTGATTACTGGCAACGCCCTTTGGTTTTTGGATGAGGCGGCGGCTGAGGGTGTCGTTGAAAACGCCTAGGCGGTGGGTCTGCCCCGTTCGTGAATGGCCTGAATAATTGCAGTATTGGCTTTCGGAAAGGGAAACTGCGCCAAGCCCTCAGGGGTTACCCAACGGATGGCATCGCACCCCAAGGGCTGAGGACTTCCTGAAAGATGCTGGCAGTAGTAAACATGGAGCGTCACCCGAAAATGGGTGTAGGCATGATCAATGTCAATCAAATGCTCACCAACACTAATCTCAATGCCCAATTCCTCACGAATTTCCCGCTGAATACACTCCTGAACTGTCTCATTGGGTTCAATTTTGCCCCCCGGAAATTCCCACAGTCCCCCCAATAGACCCGTTGGTGGCCGCCGATCAATGAGAATCTGACCTGCCGCATTCCAAATCACCGCGACACCAATCTTTTTGTGGGGTAAGGGGGAACGGCTCATTTTGCGAGGAATCTCATGGGTTAACTGGTGGCGATGCGCCAAGCAATGATCTTGCCAAGGACAAGCATGACATAGGGGTTGGCGGGGTGTACAGATCATTGCCCCCAGATCCATCAGGGCTTGATTAAAATCGCGAGGCGATTGGGGACAGAGGAGTTGGGCCGACCACTGCCACAGTTGGGCTTCTGCTTGCTTGGGGGGGATAGTGAGTCCATAGAGACGGGCAAGCACCCGTTTGACATTGCCATCGAGAATCGGCTGTGGCTGATTAAAGGCAGCACTGAGGATCGCACCTGCGGTACTACGACCAATTCCCGGTAATGCCACCACGCCCTCGTAGGTGTGGGGAAATTCACCCCCATGATCGGCCATGATCTGTTGAGCCGCTCGGTGCAAATGGCGTGCCCGTGCGTAGTAGCCCAATCCTTGCCAGAGTTTCAGGACGGTTTCCAAGTCGGCAATGGCTAAGTCGGCGATCCCAGGAAAGGTGGCTAGCCAACGCTGGTAGTAGGGAATCACCGTGGCCACTTGGGTTTGCTGGAGCATGATTTCTGAGACCCAGATGGCGTAGGGATCGCGAGTGTGCCGCCAAGGTAAATCCCGCCCCTGCTGCTGATACCACTGTAAAAGTGCAAAACGAAGGGCAGGTAGTGCATACCCGCCCCCACTGTCCTGTACCGTTGGCATGGGTTATTTGCTGTCTTCGGCTTGGGCAGCCGCTTGGAGCGATCGCTCGAATTCAAGACGTTGCTCGGCACCGCGCAAGAAGTAACCGCTCATCATTGCCGAAGCCAAGAGACGCCCCAGGTGCTCCCGATTCGTGGTAATGGAAACCTCAAACCCCTCCGGTGGCAAGTAGCCCAGCAGGTTACCAATGTGGCGTTCCATCACAATGGCCATTTCCGGCGACGCGGGACGGGACAGGCGAGCCACCACTTCTGCATCCAAACTTTGCAGATAGTTCCAGAGGGAATCAGCACTTTCTTGAAGATTGCGAGGGTTCATGGTTGGCTCCATAGAGTGTCCTCCCAAAAGGTAGTCTGGCCAACAGGTCATCGTGCCTGTGATAGCCTAGTTTTAATCTAGCAAGGGTGAATTTTAGGTGGGGGGTGGGAGAACCGATCTCCCAAGGTCTCATTTTCCGTCCCCGTTTTTACTATTATTTTTAAGTTACTAAGAGTAGGGTTGTTCTTGGTGAATCCATATGACGGAAGGTGATTTGTTTGACCTTGCACCCTACATTGATCATACCCAGCTTGACCCCCTGGCAACCACAGCAGATATTGAACGTTGCTGTGCCGAAGCCGAACAATGGAAATTTGCCACCGTCTGTGTCATGCCCGTATGGGTGAAGACGGCAGTCGAGTTGCTCCATCGCACACCTGTAAAAGTGTGTACTGTTATTGGCTTTCCCAGCGGTGCCCACACCAGTGCCACGAAACTCTATGAGGCGCAGGAGGCGGTTGACAGTGGTGCGACAGAGTTGGATGTGGTCATTAACTTGGGGTGGCTCAAGGAGGGAAACACCGAGGCCGTCTATCGCGATATTGCCCCAATCTGCGCTGAAACGGGGGTGACCGTCAAGGCAATTTTGGAAACCACAGTGCTGACGGCGGAAGAAAAGCAACTGGCGGTGGATATTTGCTTGGATGCTGGGGTGGCTTTCCTGAAAACCAGTACGGGCTGGCGCGGTGGTGCCACGGTTGCGGATGTGCGTCTTCTCAAGCGCCTGAGTCGCGATCGCGTGGGCATTAAGGCCTCTGGCGGCATTCGTACCCGGGAGCAAGCCCTTGAACTCATTGATGCCGGTGCCACCCGCTTGGGCACCTCCCGTAGTCTCGACTTGATGCAGGTTTAGCTATTCACCTGTAATCGCAAGGGGACTCACCCACACGGGCGGACAGCAACCGTAGGGGGTCACTTCAACCTCCGTGCCCAGATGGAGGACGTTTTTCAGCAGGCTGCGGATGTCTCCGGCCACGGTGGCCGCTTCAATGCTGATGGCTTCGCCGTTGCGCAGTAACCAACCGTCAAAGGGCAAGGAAAACGAGCCTTGAAGGGCTTTGACACCGGCGTGCAGAGCATGGAGTTCATCAATCCACACAAGGCCATCGGCGCGATCGCCCCCTTCACCCGCTGGAACATCGTAGAAATGACCACTGACCGTTACCTTTGCCCCTAAGTTGGCATGACCCGTGGGTTGGGTTTGAAAGCGGCGAGCGGTGCCTGCACTGTGGTAGAGACCCGTAAGAATCCCCTGCTCAATTAAAGGGGTGCGGCGGGTGGGAGTCCCTTCGCCATCAAAGAGGGGTTGACCGACATTTTCAGGGTGGCGAGCGTCATCATAGATGCTGAGAAGGGGGCTGGCAATCACCTGATGCAGGGACTCTGGGGTTGAGAGGCTCTGGCGATCTAATATGCTTTGGGCATTAAAGAGATTACTAAAGGCATTGAGCAAGCTGAGGAAGGCGGCGGGCGAAAAAAGAACGGGGTATTGACCCGAAGCAATGGGTTCATAGGCCAAGTGGCGAATGGTTTTCTCGGCCACTTCATCAATGCAGCCTGCAATGTCTAAGTGCTCAAGATCGGGACTGATGCGAATGGCACCGGCACTGCGGGGTTTGCGACCCGCCTCATCGGTTTTGCTGTAGAGATAGAGCGTGGTCGTGGTGGTGGTTTGCTGGCGATTGGCGCCCTCACTGTTGAGATAAAACCGTTCTAACCGCCGCTGACTGAGACCATTGTAGGGCACACTGGCGATCGCTGGGTGGCGTCCCAAGAGGTCTTGTTCCGCAGCAATCAGTTGATCCAAGAGGGTTTTTGCCGGGGCAAGGGGCACATCAGCCGTCGTTCGCGTTGTCTCCCCAAGGGGCGCTGTCGCCAAGGGGCTAAAGTCGGGAATGTCCTCGGTGACGCCAAAGGCACTGGCTTCTTTGGCCATTTCGAGGGCTGTTTCCAGACCGCAATCGTCCAATTGGGTGGTGCTGGCGACCCCTAAGCGACCCGTTGAGTTCCACACCCGCACGGTAATCCCCGATCGCTGGGAGGCCTTCACCTGTTTGGGTTCCCCCTGCTGTACTTGGACACTCACCTCATCCACGTGGGAGCCACCAAGGTCAAATTTCTCAATACCAAGGCGGCGGGCGATCGTCGCGACCCGCTCGTGGAGGGTAGATGTAGGGGTCAAGGTTACCGTCATGGTGTTCGGAGGGATTAATTAACAAATCTTAAAACTATTCTAGCCCTATCCTCGCTGCTGCGAGCGATCGCCAAAGTCGACCAAACCTCATCATTTCTCGCTAAGATTTTTGGAGCAATGTCAGTTACGGGAAAAAATTCATGATGCAACCATCCCTAGGGATCGATGGTGACGGTGAATGGTTGGGGGGAAAATCACCCCAGTGGTCTGAGCGCCGCGCCCGCCTTGAAGAATTAATTGTGACACTGCGGATTGCCGATGAATTGGCGGCTGGTAAATACTTGATTACCAGTGGCGAATTGGCAGAATTGATGGATGTGCACGCCAGTGCCGTCACCAGTCGCGGTGAAGAATGGACATGGCGCAATTGGCAAATCTCCCGCGTCCGCCGTGAAAGCAACCAAATCCTCTGGCAATTGGAACGCATTGATGTTGCCAAAGAGCAGTCCTCAGAATTGCCGCCCACCTAGTTTGCGAGCGAACCATGGATCTGGAATTTCCCCTTGAGTGTTTTGAATACGATTTGAGTGCCACCGCCCTAGCCCATTTTCTCAATGCCGATCAGTTGGCCGTGGATACGGAAACCATGGGCTTGAATATCCCCCGCGATCGCCTGTGTCTGGTGCAGGTGTGTGACCCCGAGGGGCAAGTAGCCGTCGTCAAGATTGGTCGCGGCCAAGCCGAAGCCCCCCACCTTCAGCAACTCCTAGAGCACCCCCGCATTACCAAAATCTTTCACTATGCCCGCTTTGATCTGGCCACATTGCGCTACCACTTGGGGATCCGTGTTCATCCCGTCTTCTGTACGAAAATTGCCAGCAAGATTGCCCGCACCTATTCCCCCCGCCACGGCCTTAAGGATTTGGTTCTGGATTTGCTGGGGATAGAAATTGACAAATCGGCTCAAAGCTCCGACTGGGGCAATGCGATGGCACTGCGGGAAGATCAACTGCGGTATGCGGCCAATGATGTGCGCTATCTGATTCCCTTACGGCAGCAACTCACGGCAATGCTGAAACGGGAAGAACGCTTTGAGTTAGTGCAAACGGCGCTGAGTTGTCTACCCGCGATCGTCGATCTGGATTTAGCGGGGTACACTCAAGTCTTTGAGCACGGCTAGAAACGCGTCAATGGTCAAAACAGAAGTTGGCTGGCGACGCTGACACCGCTCATTGAAGGCACACTCATGGCAGTATTCCCGCATCTGGGCGGGGGGCACTTGGGGCAAATCCTGTCCTTGCTCATAGGCTTGCAGCCACTGGCGCAGTTGGTTAAGGCACTGCTCTAGGGTGTGGTGGATTTGCTGGTGGATTGCCTCACTGTAGGAAAAGGTGTAGAAATTTGCTCCCTTCTCTCCTTGGGCAAACCAGTAGGTCATGGCAATCTGGCTGGGGAGATAGGAACTAGTGGCTGCCAGGAGATAGCAGTACAGGCGAGTCTGCCAATGATGGCTTAGGGTTTTTGGGGCGG
>FMJZ01023413.1_pt1 | contig 20937 bp, 18 predicted proteins | sample 1987881 | NCBI WGS metagenome assembly FMJZ01 (sample SAMEA4378227, study PRJEB15110) | soil metagenome | biome: soil; feature: Field; material: Soil | place: India | collected 2015-03-11 | depth 0 m
TTACCCAAACTCAATAAGAATATTTGCAAAACTCTCACATCGCCCCGATACTTTCCAATGTAAAATAGTGCTTTCAACAAACAAGTTGGATACTTTAAGAAAAACAATTGTCAGCCCCCTCGATTCCTTCGATTTGGATGTTGTTTCTCTGATTAATCTTAGCAATAATTCCATTCCTATAATTGATATTGAGTTAAATTTTGTACAATCAAGTAATCCAAACAAAATTTATAGGAAAATTATCTCACTTCCAATTGTTTATAGTGAAATTAGGGAACTTAATCTGGATAAAGAAAAAATAGTGCTTCCACCTTTCAATTTCAATGCAAGCAAGCTCAATTCTCACCAAATAGAATTTTTAAAAATTTTCAGGGATAAGTTTTACAAAGCAAAAAAAATTACTCTTGTTGGACATACTGATATTATCGGCGATAAGGACTACAATGCGAAGCTTTCCTCAGATAGAGTTAATTCTGTAGCTGAATTTTTGTTGAAAGAATTTTTGTTGGGTGGGAAAGATTTACCAAATGAGAATGCTGCATCAAATTCTATCATTCTGTTTGAAAAAGAGGCTTTGGGCGAAACAAGGACACCTTTTGATAATAAATTTCCAGAGGGTCGATTTTTCTCTCGTACTGTTGAAATTATATTTGAATATTAATTATCACATAATAGTTAAGTTTGTTTTTTTTATAATAACGTTATGACTGACTGTGTAGAAAACCATAGAAGGGAAATAACATCTATTCTAAGTTTCATAGAAAAACCGCTAATTAATTGGTTCGTAGAAAGATTGCCCAAGTTTGTTACTCCAGATTTCCTTACTGTTCTTGGGGTTGTTGGTTCGCTTATAACTGGAGCTGGTTATTCTCTGACTTTTTTCTATAAAGAATGCCTTTGGCTTGCTTCTTTTGGCTTATTTGTAAATTGGTTTGGAGATAGTCTCGATGGTTCGCTTGCCCGTTATAGAAAAATCGAGCGTCCAAGATATGGATTCTTTATCGACCACACACTCGATACAATTAGTATGATTATTGTTGGAGTAGGTGTTGGGCTTTCTCCTTTCGCAAGATTGGATTTCGTGCTTCTTGCTTTAGTGGGTTATTTGCTGATGTCTATTTTCGTTTACATTAAAACTATGATTATGGGAGTGTTTAGCATTACTTATTTTGGGTTTGGACCTACTGAAGCAAGGGTTTTTATTGCCATTGGAAACACTTTAGTATTCTTTTTCGGTGCTGGAGAAATTCCGCTTTTTGGTGACAAATACACAATTTTTGATGTTTTTGCTCTTTTCTTTGCTTTTCTTATGCTTATTATATTTGTTTTATCGGTTATTGTCGATGGAAACAAACTGAAAAGCATGGAAGAGAGCAAAAGTAGATAAAAATTGGTTTCAATTTCCACTTTCCAAATCGCTTTAGAAAATATTTCCATTCTAATTTGATTTGTTAAAATTGTCAAAGCATTAGAACATAAAAGAGAAATTTTCAGGGGGCATGAATTTTGATTAGAGTTAACAATTTTGGTTACATAATCCTTTGGGTTCTCTTCCTTTATCTCCTTTTTCTTTTATTTCCACAATTTTTGTTGTCCATTTAAAATTTTTTGCAAAAAAGTTTTCCGATGCATTGGTGAAGGTTCACATTGAAGTATTTTCTCGATATGATGTTTAGTTCCGTATCCTTTATGCTTATCGAAACCATATTGTGGAAACAAAGTGTGTGCGGTGGTTTCCATCCACCTATCTCTTTCGACCTTTGCTAGAATTGAAGCGGAAGCGATTGAGAAAGAAATGGCATCACCATCGATTACCACTTGGTGCTCAAAGTCGCCAACATATTTATTCCCATCAATAAGGACAAATGGCTTAAAATCTCTAAGCTTTTCAAGAGCTTGGTTCATTGCTTTGAAGGTGGCGCTCAAGATATTTGTTTCGTCAATGTATTGAGTGTCCACATTTTCCACAGAAAAAGCCAGACAATTGGAAACAATCAATTCGTAAAGTTTTTCTCTTTTTTTCCTAGAAATGGTTTTGGAATCAAAAACATTGAAACTTGGTTCAAAATTCGTAGGATAAATCACGGCAGAAGCAAAGACTGGACCAGCTAATGCACCGCGGCCAGCTTCGTCGACTCCAGCGACTAGTTTTCCTAAAGACCAATATTTTTTTTCTATAGAAAAGTCTGGTAATTTCAATTTATTTGACGTATCCCATACCAATTAAATTCAGAAACTCATTGCGAAGGTTCAAATCGGCAAGTAAATATCCCCGCATTACAGATGTTATCATCAAGGAATTTTCTTCGTTTCCCTTTACTCCACGTGCAATCATGCAATAATGTCTTGCACGAATAACTACACCTAAAGCCTTTGGTTTAATTAATTCATCAATATAATCAGCAATTTGTTCGCCAAGTTCTTCTTGGATTTGACCACGCCTACAAAACCAATCGACGATGCGGTTTAGTTTACTAACTCCCAAAACATATTTGTTTGGAATGTAGCCAATAGCGCAGTCCCCGGATATAGGTTGCCAATGGTGCGAGCATACACTCATCACAGTTATGCCTTTGCTAATAATTAATTCGTTTATTTTCTTCCTGTTTGGAAATATTGTGCTTTTTGGGGGTTCTTTAAATCGACCAGCGAAAAGTTCTTTCACGAGCATTCTTGCTATTCGCAATGGGGTTTTAGTTGAATTTGGATCGCGTCGTGAAATTCTCAGAATTTCCATAACTTCGATGAATTTCTGCTCAAGTCGTTTTATCATAATCTCCTGTTCCTGCGCCGTAAGGGGAAAATTTCCATTAGCGTCGAATAAAAGTTCATTCCATTGGTTGTGCGTTGGAAATGCCGACAAAACCTCTTCTGGCTCACTTTCAAAATCGTCAATATGGTTGTTATCAAAGATATTTTCGGATTCCATATTATCTATTTACAAATTGAGTGGTTTCACCGAAATATTCAACAACATTTTTTTCAGTTTCGTATAGCTTAATTTTGTACAATTTGCAATGTGTAAACTTATCCTCGAGTTCTTTCCAAAAAGCGACTGCAATGTTTTCCAAAGTTGGAATAATACCTTGAAGGAAGTTTACATCGATGTTTAAATTTTTATGGTCCACTTTGGAGATGATGTGCTCGCGTATAATTTTCTTAAGCACTTTTAAATCGATTAAATAACCAGTTCTTGGGTCTGGATAACCGCAAACAGTTACCTCGAGGACATAATTATGACCGTGCCAATTTGGATTGTTGCAAAGGTCGTAAATTTTTTTGTTCTCTTCCTCGGTAAAAGAAGGATTGTGCAACCTATGAGCAGCCGAAAAAGTTTCCTTCCTTGTAATGTAAATCATACCAAAATTAAGTATTAAATTGCAAATCTAAAATGTAAGTTACGAATAATTTTAGGAAAAATTTGAAACAAATTGGAGAGTAGGTTGTTTGTTCTAATTTCTTTCTTTTTGCTTTTAGCTTTAAATTTCAATGAGCTATATTCCCAAGAGCAGGTCGAAAAGGGCTTTACTGCCAATCAAGTCGCGTCTCTATCACAATTATTCGAAGCAAAAGGCAAAATTAATTTCGCGCTTCCAAATTTGAACTTTACTGCTCAATTCGAGGCAAAAATTGTAGGCGAGGACTCTGCAGTAATTTCAATCTTTGGTCCAATGGGAGTTCTTCTTGCAAAGGGGTTTTCAAACAATGAATACTTTGCTTTCTACGATGTTTTAAACAATTGGGCTGTTGTTGGAGTACCTTCTCGAGAGAAAATTTACCAGGCATCCCGTGTTCCCTTGAGTTTCGTGGATTTTATTCGCCTTTTCAAAGGGCAGTTTCTGTACCCAACGGATTCAATGAAGAATACAAAAATGGATGCAGGAAAAATTCTTTATTCTGTGAAGACAACCGACTTTGTTGATTTCTTTCTTTGCGATGGTAATACCAAAATAATGCAATTTCAAAAGAAAAACACCGAAGACAAAATCATTTTGAATATTCTTTATCCTGAATACTTTTCCAATGATACTCTTTTGTTTCCCAAAAAATACATTTTACAGATTGAAGAACGCAAGGGTACTGTTAGCCTTGAGATCGAGAATTTGAACTTGGATGTGGACCTAACTCGCCCGTTTTCTTTTGCCATACCCAAATCTGTTGAAATTTTCAAGTATGAATGAAACATTTTGACTTTTTTTGCATATTGATTTATTTAATACTGACTTTTAAGATAGATGTATAGCTCGAAGGCAAATTTTTTTGGGATTATCGTTTTTTCGCTTTGGCTTTTATTAAATTTTGATGCACTCTCTTTCGATAATAACCAATCCAAATTTTACTCAGCTTCTTTTCAAAGTCAACCCGAAGCACCAAAAAAGAAAACCAAAAAGTTAATTTCCCCCGAAGATACTTCTTCAATAATTATTCGAGATACAATTCAGCCTTTTCGCCACGAAGAAAAAAAAACAGAAATTGCAGAAACACAAACATCCAACGAAACCGATACAATAATTACAAAAACCACAATTGATGACATCATTAAGTTCAATGCACTTGATTCAATACGTTTTAGCGTAGAATCGAAACACCTTTTTATGCGTGGGAAGGCAAAGGTGGAATACAAGACCCAAAAATTGGAAGCCGAAATGATTGAATTTTTTTTCGACCAATCATTGCTTAAAGCACAAGGAACTAAAAATTCAGAAGGAAAATATTTTGGTTATCCAGCGTTTTTCGATAATCAAGAGTTGTATTATGGCGAGCGAATTGCTTACAATTTCAAGACCAAGCAGGGTACAATTACTCTTGGTGAAACCCAAATTGGGGAGGGTTTGTATTTTGGAGATAAAATAAAGAGAATAAACGATCTTGAATTTTTTGTTCAAAATGGATGTTACACCACATGCAATGCACCCCATCCGCATTATTACTTTGGATCTCCAAAAATGAAAATTGTTGCAGGACAAAGTGTATATCTCGACCCATTAATTTTTTATGTCGAAGATTTGCCGATATTTATCCTTCCCATAGGGCTATATTTTCCAAATCGTAGCGGTAGACAATCTGGTCTAATTGTGCCTTCTTTTTTCTTTTCCAAAATTCGAGGTGTTGCTATTGAAAACATTGGCTTGTATTTAGCTTTGAGTGAATACTACGATACCCGTTTCTCCCTCGATTTTTACTCCAAGGGTGGTTTCTTGGCAAAAAATTACACTCAATGGAAGTTTAGGAACATTCTAAATGGTAGTCTTGATGTTTCTTACGGTCGTGTTCGATTTTCTGTCAACCAACCGTACCAAAAAACTTGGGCTTTTGGTATACAACACAACCATAAAATCAATCCATTTGAAACTTTCACAGCTGATGTTCGCTTCTTTTCACAAGATTACTTTCGCAACACTTCGTTCGATATTTTTACTCGCCAACAGCAGGATTTTACTTCAAATGCATCTTATACAAAATCATTCGAAAATGGTTCTAACCTCTCGCTTGCCTATTCACGTTCGCAAAATATACTGACTACAGCATATACAGAATCTCCTTCGTTTAGCTTCACAATTCCACAAATAAACCCTTTTCGTTCGGTGGCTCCTTCGAACGAATTCCTCAGAAGTATCTCGTTGCAATATTCATTGAGAGCGTTTCACAATAAAAGCAAGCGCGAGAGGGATTCTATTTTTGTATTTGATTATTCTACAAAGATAACTCATTCTCCATCGCTTTCTTTCCAGCTCCCAAAAATATCATATTTCACCCTAACTCCTTTTTTCAACTTTTCGTTTAACAATTATTTTCGAAGAGTTTCGAGATTGTTTAATCCTGTAGATTCCTCTGTTGCAGAAAATATCGAGAATGGACTATTTGTTGAGTACAACTATTCTCTTGGAATTAGTTCTTCGACAAAAATTTATGGAATTGCAAAGCCCAACATACTTGGCGTTAAAGTTATTCGGCATACCGTTTCCCCAAGTATACAATTTTCTTATACTCCCAATCTTTCCGACCCAAAATTCGGGTTTTATGGAAAGTATTACGATTTGAAAGCTAAACGTGATATAGTCTATTCTCGATTTGATAAAGATGGTGGCGGGCTTGCGTCCCGTTCCCTTTATCAACTACTTTCATACAGTATTCAGAACAACATCTCTATGAAATATAACCCTGCCGATACTGGCGAAGATAAAACAATTGATTTATTGAATTTTAATCTCTCGGGTAATTACAATTTTGCTGCCGATTCATTACACCTTTCTGATATTGCTGTTTCGCTCTATGCTACGACAATTCCATCTTTGAATATTAATTCATCACTTGGTTTTACTTTTTATGACCAAGAACCTTTTCTTGATACCGAGGGGAAACCGACAAATATCTATCATAAAGTAAATAGATTCCTTTTAACTTCTGGGAAAGGTTTGCTAAGACTAATTTATTTCGCAATCTCATTAAGTACCAGGGTTAGCGGTGGGCAAATTCCTCTAACTTCCTCATCAAAAGAAATTCCAGCGGATTCTCTTTCGCTTGGCGAAAGATTTTCGCTTCGAAGGAACTTAGAGCAAAGTGAATACGATTTTTGGGGGGAAAATTCCCAAGGATTCCAACCTTTTAATGCATCGTGGTCTTTGTCTTTCGATTTAAATTACAACTATCGTAGAGACATAATTAACCAAAAGTCCCAATCATTGAATCTGAGTATTGATGCTTCCTTAAAGCTAACACCTACCTGGAACATTTTTATATCGACACAATTTGATGCTATTAACCGAGAAATAGTTTCTCCAGTCATCAGAATCAATAAAGACCTGCATTGTTGGGATTTAGCCTTTACTTGGTATCCTTATGGTACATTTACTGGCTTTTACTTTCGATTTGGAATAAAATCTTCAATATTACGCGATTTAAAGCTTGAAAAGCGAAGCTCCCCATTGTATTAATTAAAGACAAATTTTTGACGATGAACTTTTGATAGCAAACAAGAGGTCTGGTATTGTAATTAAATTTATGATTCAAATCAAATTAATAAAAAGCCAAATTCAAAATTTTATAGATCAATTTAGCAGTTGTTAGGTTTGGATAATGCAAATCTTTTATTGGTGCAAGTTCAACAACATCGAAACCGATGATTTTTCTGCCGCTACGAACTACTTCCCGCACTATATTAATTGCTTCGGTAAAGTTGAATCCTTCTGGTTCGGGTGTTCCAGTCGATGGCATTATTGATGGATCGAAAAAATCTAAGTCGAAAGTAATATAAACCTCTTCGGTTAATTTTTCAACTATTTTTTTTACCCAATCCGTCCCGTATTGGTTTTGTTTTATTTTCCATGCATAAAATGTGCTAATGTTTTTTTCCTTTATTAATTGAAATTCTTCAACGGATTGGGCACGAATTCCAACTTGAACAATTTTATCGCTTGGAAGGAATTCAAGGATTCGCGCCATTACACATGCATGAGAATATGGATTATCTTCGTAGCTTAGTCTAAGATCGGAATGTGCGTCAAATTGTAAAATACTAATTTTAGGGTACTTTTCGTAGAAAACTTTTAGTATTGGCAAAGTTATTGTATGCTCCCCACCCAGACAAACAAGAAATTTTCCCTCGTTCAGTACTGTTTCGACTGCAGTTTGTATTTCACAAAAAGCATCTTTTTGTGATAATTTTTTAAATTTAAGTGATTTTAAAGTAGCAATTCCTTTATCGAAGCATAATTCCCTTTCAGTTTCTTCATCAAAAAATTCCACAAATGCACTTGCTCGAATTATTTCTCTTGGTCCTTCGATTGTTCCTTTTCCATAACTAGTTGTTGCTTCGTATGGTAATGGTAGAATTACGATTTGCGAACTTTCGAAGGATGAATACTGAGTGTCGATGGCCAAAAAATTTTTCTTTTTGCCTAAAACTTCCATAAATATAACTTATCAATTAATATTTTTGCAATTTAATTTATTGTTTCGATTTTGGAAAACAAATATTTCAAAGTTTTTTTAATTTTTTTGGCCTCAGTTTCTTTTTTAAGAATTTTACTTCTGAACCTATTTAATCTTGTTCCCCAAGAAGCATACTACTGGCTGTATATTCAGCGACCAGCGTTAAGTTACTTCGACCATCCTCCGTTGTGTAGTTACACTATTGGGGTATTCACCGGCATTTTTGGTAATACCGAATTTGCAATTCGTTTCGGTATGCTTTTGTATTCGATTGGTACAAGCTTTTTTCTATTCTTCTTATCAAAAAAGTTCTTCAATTCAGATAGAAAAGCGTTATTAACAATAGTCTTTTTAAATCTTACAATTTTTTTCAATCTTCATTCAATTGTTGCTACTCCCGATGCCCCATTGCTTTTCTTCTGGTCTGGTGCAATGTACTTTTTCTTCAAAGCTTTATTCGAAGGAGATAAATGGCAGGATTGGCTTTTGGCTGGTTTTTTTGCTGGCTTGGCTTTTTCGAGCAAATATACTGGGGCATTCATTTTTCTCAATTTGTTTCTTTTCTTTGTTTTTACAAAAGATTTAGGAAAATTATTCAACAAGAAATTTCTCAGCTCTTTAATTATTTCCTTAATTGTTTTTTCTCCGGTTATTGTTTGGAACTTACAAAATGGCTTTGCTTCGTTTCTTTTTCAAACATCTGAAAGAGCCAAAGGGATTAAAAGCTTTGGTTTGAATTATTTTTTTCAGCTTATTGCAAGCCAAATCTATGAACTCACCCCTTTGTTTTTTCTTTTACTAATTATATTGTTTTTTAAATACATTAGCAATAATAAATCTTTAGATTCAAAAACAAAATTTATTCTTACATTTTCTTACCCTATGGTGATTTTCTTCTTTCTTGTTAGTTTTACTTCATTAGTCAAAATGAATTGGATTTTGCCTTCTTATCTTGCCTTTACAATACTAGTGGTTGACTTTTTCGAAAAAAGCAAAGAAAGATTTAAAATATATTTAAAATATCTTGGGCTTTCTTTGAGTATCATCTTAATTGTGTTAAATCTTACAATTATTTTATTCCCAATAGTTCCTATAGAGAAAGGCGATAGTTGGACTGGGTGGCCAGAAATTGCCAATAGAATTGTACAATTGAAACAAGCTTTTGATAAAGAAAATAACACATTTATTTTTTCGAATGAGTATAAAATTCCAGCCGAGTTGTCCTTTTATACTCCATTCAAGGATGTAGTGCTTGCTGAAAATGTATATGGGAAACCAGCCCTGCAATTTGATTTTTGGTTTGATGTCGAAAAATTTGCTGGATGGGATGGTATTTTTGTTTATTCAGACTTTAATCCCTCGGTTAATTTGGAAGAAGTAGGGAAATTTTTTCAGAAAATGGAATTTGTTGAAGAGTTCAAAATTGAAAAGAACAAAAAAATATTTAGGAAATTTTACATATATCGTTGCCGTGTTTATACTCCACCCAAAGGATAATTAATTCTTTTTAATTGAATTTTTTAGGAATAAAACTTAAATTAGTTTTTTTAATTAAGAATATGAAAAAGATTTTAGTCTTAGGTGGTTACTCTGGAATTGCCCAAGCTGTGCTTAATATTCTTGTTTCACAAGAAGTTACATTATATCTTGTTGGTCGGGATGAACAAAAATTGCAAATTGTTAAAGACCATTTGAGTGCATATGGCAAGTCGAAAGTAATTTTAGATGTATTTGATTTAAATAATATTCAGCAACACAAAGATTTGCTCGATAGAGCAATTCAACAAATGAATGGTTTGGATATTTTATTTGTTTGTTATGGAATTCTTCCCAACCAACGTAACCTTGAGGAAGAGCCGGAGATGTCGATTAACAATTATATGACTAATGCTATTAGTACTATTAACTTTGTTTCTCTAGCTGCAAACTATTTCGAAGAAAAAAATCAAGGTACAATCGCTGTTGTTACTTCAGTTGCTGGCGACCGCGGAAGAAAAAGTAATTATTTTTATGGTTCTGCAAAAGCTTGTGTCGATACTTTTCTCGAAGGACTACGACATCGCCTCTTTCGAAAAAATGTTCATATTATTACAATTAAACCTGGATTGGTCGACACCCCAATGGTAAAAGATTTAGAAAAGAAAATTCTTGTTGCTCGACCTGAAAGGGTTGCCCGCGATATTGTAAATGCACTGGATGCGAAGAAAAAAATAGTTTACACTCCTAGTTTTTTTCGGTTTATAATGTTAATTGTCAAGTTGTTACCTCGTAGCATTTTTTATAGGTTGAATGTTTAATTTATGTAATTATTTATTAAATTACTGATATTCTTTTGAGGGGGGAAATATGAGAAAATTTGTATGGTTGCTTCTTTTAGTCCTATTTAGTATTTTTTCTTTTGCGCAAACCAAGCAGATTGGAAAGCAAATTAAAATTTTCCCCGATGAATATTCCGAACTAGATGATGTACCAGTAACCAAACAAATAGAAGATCCTTTTATAATGAAAACCCTTGAAAGAGCAAGAATTAAGTATCTTCGTGCTCTGTCTTGTATCGAAAGAAAGGATACAATGCAAGCAGAAGAAAATTTCGAACAAGCAATAGATATTTTAAACTCTATAAGTTATTATCCCAATATTGGAAAATTCCGAGATTATACCGACCTTGTTCAGTCAATTATGGAAGATTACGAAAGGTACATCCGCAATATCGACCATTTGGATGAAAGTTCCTCCCTTTTTCTTTTGCGGGAAACTTTAAACAAAGAACTGGAAAAAACAACTCGTACTAAACCTACCCAGGTTGTGACAATCAAAACTTCTATTAGAGACACAACGAAAATTACTGAAAATAAGCTTGGCTATGCCTTCCAAATACCAATGGATGACAATGACTATGTAAAAAAGAGTATAGAGTTTTTGACACAAAAGCCTATTGGAAGGAAGTTTGTTCGAAATAGCCTTGCACGAAGCACAGTTTGGGGAAGCATTATCAAAACGATAATCCAAGAAGAGGCAATGCCCCAAGAATTATTTTATCTGGCTATGGTGGAAAGTGGATTTAACCCTTTCGCAGTGTCGCGTGCCAAAGCTGTGGGAATCTGGCAATTTATTATGTCCACTGGGCAACTGTATGGGTTGAATGCTGGTAATTCACCATGGATAGACGAACGACGCGACCCAGTGAAATCAACTCGTGCAGCAATGAGGCATCTTCGTGATCTATTTAACGAACTTGGTGATTGGCATTTGGCTATTGCTGCCTACAATTGTGGGATAAATGCTGTAAATCGCGCCATCGCAAAGTTCAACAAACCAGATAGCGTAAATTTTTGGAACATAATGCAATTTCTTCCTCGCGAAACTCGAAACTATGTCCCTTTATTTATTGCAACAGTGAAAGTCGTTACAAATCTCGAGGCTTATGGTTTTAGTAAGTCGGAAATTGAATATTTGCCCGAGATGAAATTTGACAAGTATTCTTTGAAAGAACCTGTTAGTTTGAACGCTCTTGCGAAATGTGCCAATATCTCTGTCGATAAGTTGAAAGAGTTGAATCCTGAGTTGCTTTTTTCGTTCACCCCGCCTGAATTAACTGAATATGAATTTAGAATTCCTTTTGGTTCAAGGCAAACTTTTATCGCAAACTATTTAAATCTGAGTCCCGAAGAAAAGCAACCTTTTTTTATTTATAGAACCGAAAAAAAGGAAACAATCGAAAAAATTGCAATCAAATTCAATGTCGAACCAAAAGAAATTCTTTTGGTAAACAACATTTCTTCCGCCACTAAAACCTTGCCCAAAGGTACAGCGTTGAAAATACCAATTATTCCACCTTCTGAAATATCGAATAGAGAAGAAGAATTCGTTGCATCGCTTCCCTCCAATCCGTACAATGAAAGCAAAAGTTCTGCTTTTGCTGAGGATAAAAAATCTAGCCCTAAGCAAGAAACCCCTCAACAGAGGAATTTCTTCGTTGTGCGATACATTGTTAAGAATACTGATAATCTTTTGTCAATTAGCCAGAAATTCAATACATCAGTTGACAGTATTATTCAATGGAACGATTTGAAGTCTAAAGTTTTAACACCAGGGCAAACCCTTAGAATTTATACAAGTGAAAATCTTTATAACGCACCTTCGTTTGCAAAAAATCCAATACCAGAAAATCTTAGGACCAATGATTTTTCAAATATTCCCAAAACCGAAAATATTGATAATAGTACTCAAAGTTCTAAACAAAAAGTTGAAAAAAGTGTCCCTGTTTCAACAACCAATCATCACACAGTTAGGAAAGGTGAAACACTACAAATTATTGCCGATAAATATGATGTTACTATAAATAATTTACTTGAATGGAATCCCCAGCTGAAAAAGAGAATGAATACTATAGTTGTTGGCGAGAAGCTAAAAATCATAACTTCTAAGTCGATTAGTTCAGAAAAAGGGAATGTTTCAACTAATGTTAAAGCTAAAAAGCAAATTAAATCGAAATATCACACTGTTCAAAAAGGTGAAACATTAACAGAAATTTCCAGAAAATATGGAATTTCGATCGATGAAATTAGGTCAATGAATCCGAAAATTAATCCAAATAAAATAAAGAAAGGCGAAAAGATAAAAATAAATTGACCATCCAATGTCATTTTGTAAAAGTTTTTTTTATAGATACTTTTAAGTTCATATCAATCTAGTTTTCTACTTCTGATTTGGAATTGTTTACTTATCTTTCTCAATTTCATTTAATTTTAGTTTAATTTAATTTTCTTGCGATAGTGATAAAGAAGGTACTTCCATTTTTAATATTGGTCTTGCTTCCGTTGTTTTATTTGGGCAATTTAAATTTATACATTTTTCGGGAGAAAACTTTACCAAGTTGAAATAAGCTTTTATTTTGCTAATGTTACTTTTTAGATATAATTAGGCTGGTAATATTGAAAGCATTTTTGCGTTTGAGTAGAAAGATTGTTTATTGACTTATGTATAATTGTAAAATTAATTTTTTATAATTGTGAATTTGAATGTAAAACGTTTGAAATTTGTGAAGGAATGAATTGTATAAAAGATTTGAAATTCGAAGAAATAGAAAACTTCGTTACAGGGAGCGGTTACGAAAAATTTCGTGCAACACAAATTTGGGAAGCTATTTATTTAAATCGGGTTGATGAATTCGAACAAATTACAACTCTTCCCAAAAAGCTACGATTAGAATTGAATAATCAGTTTTATATAAGTACTATAACGGCTTTTAAATATCAAAAAGCCCAGGATGGCACTTCTAAATTTCTTTTCAAATTTAAGAAAAGTTCATCGGTGGAAAGTGTTTTTATTCCATGGGATAAGGGATTGAAAGAAAGGAAGACACTTTGTGTTTCTTCTCAAGTTGGTTGTGCTTTGGCTTGCAGTTTCTGTGCAACTGGTAAACTTGGTTTGAAAAGAAATTTGACTCCTGGCGAGATTTTGGACCAAATTTTTTGGAGCGAAAAAATACTTGGGACAAGGTTGACAAATGTTGTATTTATGGGCATGGGGGAGCCACTCCATAATTTCAATAGTTTGGTTCATGTCCTTGACGTTCTTACGGATGAGCGTGCAAAACTGTTTAGCAGAAAAAATATAACAGTTTCCACTTCTGGGATTGTGCCCAAAATTTATAGTTTAGCTAAAATTCATAAACCAGTGAAGTTAGCCATTTCGCTTCATTCAACAGATCAAGACTTAAGAAATAAATTAATGCCTGTTGCAAAGAAATGGAGTTTAAAAGAACTTCGGGAAGCTGCTATTTTTTACTTTCGCTTTACCAAAATACCAATTACATATGAGTATATACTCTTCGATGGACTGAATGACAGTCAGAAGGATGCTAAAGCTCTAGCAAAATTTGCACGTGCTGTTCCCTCGAAAGTTAATATTATTCCTTTTCACCAAATTGATTTTGTTCAGTTGAATGAATTTGAAAAACAACTTCGACCCGCAAAACCCGATAAATTACTTGAATTCAAAAACATTTTGAAAGAAGAAGGCGTACGTGCTTTTATTCGCTCTTCCAGTGGATTCGAAATCAACGGAGCTTGTGGTCAGCTTGCTTTTGCAAACTATGAAAAATGGCTTTTAAACTAATGAAATCAATTTATTTATTGTTTCCAGTATTTTATTTTCTTACTTCTATTTCATTTTCGATAAACAAAGAATCTTTGACAATAGGCGAATGTTATGTATTTCGTTTAGCAAATGGAGATGTAATCCAGGGTGAAATCAAATCAATTACAAGGGATGAGGATGGCGAAGTAGTAGTTTTGGAAAGCGATATCGTTTTCGCTGAGTTTAACCTATCTGAAATTGCTGATGCTTGGAAATGTATAAACTTTTATCGAAACGGACATAAATATTTTCTACTTCCTTCTGCAATGGGAATCGGAAAAAACCATTTTGTTGGGGTTTTAGAATTATTTTTTCTTTATGCCGGAATTGGAATCACAGATTACTTTTCCATAATTGGTGGGCGAACGATGCTCCCACTTTCTTACCCAGGTCAGCAAATTTCATTATTGAACATTAAAGGTAGTTTCCCTAAAATTGTTTTCGAAGACATTGTCCGTGAGTTGCACCTTGCATTTGGTGGCAATCTAGGTTTTGCAAATAACAGTAACAGGTTTTTGCATTTCTATGGAGTTGCTACCGCTCTCTTTTACAAGTCAAGCCTTTCTGCTTGCTTGTTCTACAAAATGGGGGCGGAAGATTTTTACTTTGTTCGCTTTGGACCCAACGTCTTAGAAGTAAATTATCCAAATGGTGCTTTCGGTATTTCTCTTGGTTTGGACACTCGTTTGCCAAAATTTAAAGATGTTCACATTATTGGTGAGCTTTGGAATATTGATATAGCACGTCCCACACATTCTGGACTTTTTCTCGGTATCCGTATTGCAAATGCTACTTTTTGTTCGGACTTTGGTCTTTGTTTTTTTTCCCATCCTTACGTTGTTCCATTTGTAAGTTTTGTATGGACACCGTTTTAGAAAAAAATGTGAGAAATTCTGTTGGTATTGTTCCAGCACGCATGGAATCCACTCGATTGCCTAACAAGCTTTTGCTCGATTTAGATGGAAAGCCTGTTTTGCAATGGACCCTCGAAGGTGCTTCAACTTCCAAATTTCTTAGTAGGTTGATTGTAGCTACGGATTCCAATGATATAGCTGAATTCTGTGCTTCTAATGGATTCGACTTCGTGATTACTCCAAAACAATTCTTTTCTGGTACAGAAAGAGTACTTTGGGCTTACAAACATAACTCGGAAGGTTTTGCCTATGTTGTAAATATTCAGGGGGACGAACCATTTATTGATGGAGAAATAATTGATAATCTTCTTTTGCAAACATTTCAAAAAGATGCGAACATTTCGACCATTATTGCACCGATCGATAATCAAGATGAACTTTTTAATCCTTCTACTGTTAAAGTTGTAACAGATTTGGACAGTTTTGCCCTTTATTTTTCAAGAAACGTGATTCCATATATACGTGACAAGAACGAAAGTGATTGGATGCAATTCCACCAGTTTTTCAAGCACATTGGTATTTATTGCTTTACACATAATGCGATAGACAATTTAGCAAAAATGCCCATTGGCAAACTTGAAATTGCTGAAAAGCTTGAACAGCTTCGCTGGTTGGAAAATGGTGAAAAAATTTTGTGCGTTAAAACAAACAAATTTTTGGTTGGGATTGATACAAAGGATGATTTGGAAATTGCAAGGAAACATATTAAAAATTTGCCCTCGAAATCAGGTTCATCAATTCTTTAAAGACGTCTTGGGGAAAAATCAATTCCATATTATCAATGTTTTCAGGTTCTGTAGTTATGGGCGATAGAGTGGATGAAAAAGGTCCTATCGGACCCCAGCGTTTTGCAGAAAGATGCGGTGTATTTGGATAAAGACCAACAGAAGGAATTTCAAGCACAGACGAAATGTGAAGCACCCCAGTAGAATTTGCCACAACTCCTTTCGACATAGAAATAAAACCAATTAATTCATACAAGTTGAACATTCCAGTTAAATCCTTTACTTTAGGCGCGTAATCTCGAATGATTTGCTCTAATGGTTTTTCGTTTTCGCTACCTGTAATAGCTACATCAAATCCAGAGCGAATTAGCAAATCTGCAAGCTCTCCGAATCTATATGCTGGCCAAGTAATTGAAGAACCACCACTTCCCGGATGAAGAATAATTAACTTTTCCTTTTTAATATTTAAAGTGTCTATTATGGTATCGATTCGTTCCTTTGTTTCTGGTTTTACCTGGATTTTCACATATTTTAGTTCAAGTTTACTTTGGAAAAAATATTCCACCATCCTAAGGTTATATTTTGCTTCATGAAATTTTGATACCTTCCTATGGTCTTTGATTTTATGAGAAAAAAGAAATGAATACCAACGATATGCAGTACCCACTCTGATTGGTACATTGGTTTTATAAGCATAGTAGACCTCGTTGAATCTTGGTCTTGGGAAAAATGCAACTTGTGGATTAAATTCATTGTAAATTTTTTTGTAGTCTTTTTTATAATCGTCAATAAAAATAATTCTATCCACTACTTTGCAGTTATATAAAACTGGTTCTACATATTTTTTGGCAATTATGGTTAAGTTAGCATTTGGAAGTATCTCTTTTATTCCTTGGCACATTGGAAGGGTTAGGATAATATCTCCAATTCTATCAGTTCGAATTACTGCAATTTCTCTGATATCATTATAAGTAGTTTTGAATTTCATAATTTGCAATTTTCACAACTTGAAAATGCAAATTAAGTGATTAATAAAGGATATAAAAGTTGCAATTACTGGCTTGTGATTCCAATACTTGTGTCAATTTTAATTGCAACAAGAATCTTCCCAAAAGACCAAGCACTTCTAAAAAATCAAAAGCATTTCATTTCAAGCTTCGACAGAAGCAAAGAAATTGATTTTTATTACATTCCAATAAAGGATACTCTTTATTACTTGGGTGATGATTACATTGAAGTTAATTTGGCCTCTCAATTGGCTTTTCTTATCACGAGAGAAGGGAAAACCGACACAGTGAAGATTTCATCTGGAAACAAAAACCTTCCCAAAGGAATAGAAACACCCACTGGGTTGTTTGCAGTTCAAAACAAAGCCCCAATTCAAATTTCACGTCAATTTGAAAATACAGAAATGTTGAATTGGATTGGCATTAATGGAAATATTGGGTTTCATGGTTTAAAACAAATTGGGTATTATCGTAGTTTAGGACGGCGTCCAACCTCACATGGTTGTATACGTATGGCTAATGAAGATGGGATTCGTTGGTACAAAAAAATTAGAATTGGAATTCCTGTACTAGTTTACCATTCAAAGCCTATGAGAGTGATTAAATTTTCAAGCTTTTTGGATTTCGAACCCAACAAGGATTTATTGATCCGAACTGGAAATAAAACACTATATAATTTGCTCAACGAGCGTTTGGATAATATTTTAGAAGGCAAACACTTTCGACAAAATTCTGGGAAAATTTTTTTAGCCGAAAAGGTGCGTTTATTCAATTCTAGTATCGAGGTCGAAAAGAGTAAAGAGATCCCAAACTATCAGCAGTCAAGAATTACAAGAGAACAAATAACCCAAGAGCACTCAATTTCTACCTACGTTTTTAAAGATATCGTAAATTTAAAAGATACTTGCGAAGTTCCTAATTAATATTTTATAAAAGGAATTAATTTACTTGAACCTACAATTCTAAGTAAATAGAAACCATTAGGTAAAGTATTAATTGGAATGGTAACATTTTGCTTGTTGGAATTCAATTCAATTGTTTGGATACATTGCCCAAGAATGTTTAGAATTTCAATATTGTTGACTCTTGAAAATTGATAATAGGGCCTTATGATAATATTTTGATTGTTTTCAAAAACTATTGTAATATTAATTTCATTTTCAAAAATTTCGGTTGTGCTTACAGTGTTTAAGTTTCTCATCACAAGATTAGGGTTCGACACTTGAAAATTTGTATTTGTAGTAACCAGGGAAGTTGTATCGATAGTTGCTGTGGTTTTTACCTCTTGAAGATTGATGTTCATACGTTTCCCAGATAATGAATATTCATTTGGTTTTAACAAACCATCTGGGAGATAGAGCTCGTCATTTGTTCTAATCAAAATTATGTCTGAGTTTCCGTTGCTAAATGAGTAGGAATAACCGCCCGCAACTATCGAACCATCTAAATCAGAAACAGCATAACCAAGCTCGTCCTGCGTGCCTCCAAAAAGCTTGCCGTTTTCAAACTCCCCATCGGTATTGAAGATGGCTAACAATAATTCGTTATTCCAGGGATTTTTTTTGCTTGCACTTCCAACCGCCAAAATTTTGTTTTGTTTAAACTTAGCTGAGTTTGTAATGTATGTTTCGAAAGAATCGGGGTAATTGTATGCCCAAACCAAATCCCCATTTTCGTTCACTGCAAGCATAATGATATCTTTTGTCCCATCACCAAAAGAATCCGATGTACCAACGATTAAATAATTCCCATTGAAGTTATGAATATTTATAGGGCTTTCGTTGCCAATACCAACAAATGACTTTTGCCATATTATTTCTCCGTATTGGTTAATCTTGACTAACCAAATGTCATATTGGGTACTATCTGTAGACGTTAAACCTACAAAAATGGAGTTCCCATCGTCGATTTGGACAATATCGCGGACCCCTTCGTAATTTTCTGTTCCATAATGTCTACTCCATAAAATGTTGCCCTCGCTATCGGTTTTAAAAACAACTGCATCGTGCCTCCTTTCCTTCCCAAGATACGACCAACCACCCACAATGTAACCACCATCTCCTGTTGCTACAATACTTGTAATTGAATTGTCATCGTATGTTCCATAGGCTTTCTGCCAAAGAATTTGTCCCTCATGGCTGACTTTGAGAAGAAGAATTTCGGTACTTCCTACCCCAAAGGAGCGAGTATTTCCTCCAACAACTATTTGGTTGTCGGACGAAAGAGTAAGAATTTGAGCATAATCAAGTTCCGCTTCGCCATAGGAGTATTGCCAGATAATTTCTCCGGCTTCGGATATTCTCATTAATAATAAATTTTCGCCTTTGGAAACTTCCGCATTGGTCCAGCCAGCAATAATGAGATCACCATTGTTTAAAGGCAAAAAATGATGCAGAACATCGCTTTTTGGTTCTTCGTACAACTTTGCCCAATGTTTTTTATTCGGTTGGGATTTAGATTGGTCAGTTAATACTGAAAAAAGAAACGAAACAAAGAAAATCCAGACAAAAAACCTTCTTTTCATAATACTTCCTTTAATTTAAGTTATACTCAAAAATATGAAAAAAAACAAAAACTTTGAATTTTGGAAAAATTTTTTTAATTTAGAACTTCAAGTTTATCCGAAAGCGGAAGTGGCGGAATTGGCAGACGCACCATCTTGAGGGGGTGGCGCTCGGTAGAGCGTGCGGGTTCAAGTCCCGCCTTCCGCACTTTTCTGTGGAGGTATATTGTTTTTTTCGCTTCTCTTATCTCGTCTTTTCAAAAAAAAGATTAAAGTATATTAAGTATATATAAATTGTGAGGGTCTAAACCCTCTTTTATGTTCATCAAATGGAGGTTTTTATGGAAGAGCAATTCAAAACTTCTGGCGAAAGCCAACCAGCTTTACTTTCAAACTTCGACCTTAGCGTTGGTTCAATTATTGCAAATGCTTTTTCGTTAGGCTTTAAGTATTTCTTTCAAATTATTATTTCTTTCATTCTCTGGCTTATTACTTTATGGATTCCTTATATCAATGTTGGTACCACTATTGGATTGTATGGGCTTGTGGTTAAAATAGCAAAAGGAGAGAATTTTAGTATTGGAGAAATCTTCCGTAAGGAGTATCGTCAGAAAATGCCAGAATTCTTGTTGCTTACAGCTATTTTTGGAATAACGATTCCCTTTGCTTACATGTTTTTTATTGTGCCCGGTATTATTCTCTCGATTGCTTGGGCTTTTTCTTTTTATTTTTTAATTGATAAAAACCTGAATGCAATCGAAGCTCTAAAAGTATCCAACCAAACTACATTTGGCCACAAGTGGGATATTTTTGGTGGGATGTTTATTCTTTATTTGATCGGGTTAGTACTAACTTTGATTATTTGGTTAATATTTAAAACCCCACCAGAAGATACTGGATTTGAATCTGGATTTCCAGGTTTGGGAATACCAAGTTTTCCAGGAATTCTTATTATAATCATTGTTTGGATAATAATTTCTTGTTTAATTTACGGTGCTGAAGCATATATTTATAAAGAACTTTCTAAGAAAGTCGAAACTATTCATTAAGTCAAATCAAAATTTTAACGCAGAATATTCTATTTGGTGCTAAGTTGCAATAAATAGGGAACGTTATTGGTATCAAATTTGAGGGTTAAATTCACTTTTTTGGAGTAAAAAATGGATAATTTTTATTATTGCGGACTAAATGAAAAACTACCAGAAGAAATTGCGCTTGAAAATGCTGTAAATTCTGCTTTGAACTTTTTCGAGCAAAGAGATTTTCCTAAATCATTGCTTTTTTTATCCGAGGCTATCGAAATTTGCGAAAAGCATGGAGTTGGTATTCCAAACTTGTATTTGATGCGTGCTTATGCTGAGATGGAAACCGGCGAACTTGAAAACGCTTTGATTTCAATTAACTGTGAAATAGATAACTTCCCTCAAAATACGCGTGCCTACGAGCTTAAAAGCCGAATTGAATTCTTGATTGACAAAAAAATCTCTAATCCAAGCTAATCCCTTAAATTTTAAAAGGAAGCATCGAACATAGACAATTAGCTTTCTTCTACAAAATAATATTTTCTTCGAACAAAGATAAAATTGTTTGGAAAGATCAGTAAATAAAAGTTTTGGATAAAAACTTTCTCAGAATTTTATTATATGTTTTAGATATGAAGAAAATGGTGTTGTTACTATAACCTTAGGTGCTTTTCAAGTATAAGAAGAGGGGGG